>Ga0164241_10002127_pt1 | contig 22243 bp, 19 predicted proteins | sample OricomyardsoilBY_FD_108780 | JGI IMG/M metagenome (GOLD analysis project Ga0164241, IMG submission 108780) | Backyard soil microbial communities from Emeryville, California, USA - Original compost - Back yard soil (BY) | ecosystem: Environmental > Terrestrial > Soil > Unclassified | place: USA... | reverse complement strand
CGTCGAGCTTCCCGGTTGGAACCATGCTGACCACGATCCGGCCGGCTGTCAGGTATTCTCTGATAACGCGTGCAACATCGTTCGGGGTCACGGCGAGCGCTTCCTCGGTCTCCTTCACGTAATGCAGCGGATCATTGAAGAATGTCTGACCCTCTGCAAGCACTTCTGCCTTGCCCAGCGCGCTCTGGATTCCGATCACTGCGGATACTCTCTCGAAGTTCTTGTATCGATCGACTTCCCTGGCATCCGGTGGCGACGATGCAAGTGATGCAAGCGTGCTGTCGATCATGGTCTCGATCTCAGTGAGCGAAGTTCCGGGACGCGGCGTGACGCTTATCGTGAATCTGCCCGAGTTCTCCGAATCGTCATCGTTCTGATCGGCCGATACGCGCGTAACGAGTTGGCGATCGTACATGAGCAATTTGGTCAATCTGCTGGTACGATCCTGCGTGAGGATCCGCGCAACCGCGGTCAACGGCGCGTTATCCGAGCTCACGTCGCCAACGGTCGGCCACGAAATTGTCAGCTGAGGAAGTTTGGCGCGCGAGTCTTCCAGTACGAGACGCTTTTCGGCTGGCAGAGTCACCTTCGCGACGACTGGTCGCGTAATTTCCGGGCCTCGTGGGATCGGCCCGAAGTACTGCTCGATCAATTTCTTCGTCGCAGCGATGTCGATGTCGCCGGTGACTACAAGCGTGGCGTTGGTTGGCGCGTAGTAGCGTGCGAAGAAGTCCTTGACGTCACTCAGCGACGCCGCGGACAGATCTGCCATCGAACCGATGACTGGCCACGAATACGGATTGGACGGCGGGTACATTGCGGCGCCGATGACTTCGTCTTCGGATCCGAACGGAACGTTGTCCACCCGCTGGCGTCTCTCATTCTTCACTACTTCGCGTTGCGCGTCGAGCTTGGCCTGATCGAGTGCCGGTAGCAAGTAGCCCATCCGATCGGACTCCAGCCACAGCGCAGTAGCCAGCTCATTGCTGGGCAGTGTCTCGAAATAATTGGTCCTGTCGTGCCACGTGGAACCGTTCAGGTTTCCGCCAGCGTTCTCTACCGTCTTGAAATGCACGCCGTAGGGAATGTGTTGCGATCCCTGGAACATCACATGTTCGAACAGGTGAGCAAAGCCGGTTCTTCCCGGCAGTTCGTTCTTGGACCCGACGTGATACCAGATGTCCACTGCCGCGACATGCGCGGAGTGATCCGGTGAGAGAACCACGGTAAGGCCGTTCGGCATCACATAACGCTCGACGGGGAGCTTGGGTATTGCGAACTGGCTCTGCGCGTTAGCGTTCGTCGCGGGAAACACGACACAGACTGACAACGCGAGCCAGCCGCGCGTAAGCCATGTATTATGGCGCATTCAGGCGGGGTTGATGGTGGCACCTACGGCGAAACGCTCGAACGCCAGCCGTTCGAGCTCATCGCGGACTGCGGGGATGGTGAGTTCCTCAAGAACCTCAGCGGCAAACGCATACGTGAGTAGCCGCAGTGCTATCTCGGGTCCGATGCCTCGACTCTTGAGGTAAAACAGAGCCGTTGAATCCACCGGTCCAACCGTTGCTCCATGCGTACACTTCACGTCGTCCGCGTAGATCTCCAGCTGCGGTTTCGTGTCGACTCTGGCACGATCAGAAAGCAGAAGATTGGCGTTGCTCTGTTTTCCGTCGGTCTTCTGCGCTTCGGGATGCACGTAAACCTTTCCGTTGAACACGGCGTGCGAATCACCGTCCATCACACCCTTGTAGAGCTCGTGACTCGTGCAATTTTCCTGGGCGTGTATCACGCTCGTCTGATGATCGACCGTCTGATTGCCGTTCACCAGGTACAAGCCGTCCAGCGACACGTGTGAGCCCTCTCCATTCAGCAGAGTAGCGATGTTGGTTCGGGACAGATCGGCGCCGATGGCGAATGAGAACGCCTCATACGCGCACGACCTACCTTGAGTGGCATACCACGACCCGACATGAAATGCCCGTGTGCCTTCCCGCTGAATCTTGTAATGCCGGAGCCTCGCACAGTCGGCGATGTACACTTCGGTCACTGCATTGGTGAAATAGTTAGCGTTGCCGATCGACACGTAGCTCTCCATCACGGTCGCTTCGGCGTGGTGGCCGAGCGTGATCAGATTGCGCGGAGAAACAAGCGCCCCTTCTGCTGCGTCGTCGGAGACGAACAATAGATGGATATTATGCGGCGCCACGCTATTCGGTGCCACGTGAACGAGTGCCCCCTCACCAGCGAACGCAGCATTGAGGGCGGAAAACGCGTGCGTATGGGTCTCGGCGAGACCACCGACGTGACGTTCCAGCAGTCGCGCGGTATCGTCGGATTCGAGCGCAACCGAGACTGGTGCAACAACAACGGTTTCAGCAGTCACCGTCCGTGACAACTGCGGCACAAAGCGTCCATTCAGGAACACCAGCGTCTGCCATTCGCCCTCGAACATGAAGGGAGCTATGTCACGCGCGGTCAGTGACGAGCCCGAGGCAGCTGCCGCGTACGTTCGCTCTAGGAGCGGCGACACGCTGGTAAAGTGCCAATCTTCGTTCTTGCTCGTCGGAAAGCCAAGCTGCGCGAACGATTCGATCGCACCGCGACGCTGTGCTCCGATCCACAGTGGCTCGTCACCGCGATCGACGGCTTCGAACGCCGAGACATATTCCGCGACACGCGTCTCACGCACGTCACGCATTGCGGCGGGAGCTGTCAGCGAAGGGTCGTCCGCGGTCGCAATATCCGAATCGGGTGCAAGTACGGCGTCCGTCATGCCGCGTCTAGCAGCCAGTCGTAGCCGCGCTCTTCCAGCTCGAGGGCGAGTTCCTTGCCACCAGAGCGCACGATCCTGCCGTTGGCGAGGACGTGCACGTAATCCGGGACGATGTAGTTGAGGAGTCGCTGATAATGTGTGACAACGATTGTCGCGTTGTCCGGGCGACGCAGTGCGTTCACGCCACCGGCCACGATCCTGAGCGCGTCGATATCGAGACCGGAATCCGTCTCGTCGAGTATCGCGAGCTTCGGTTGCAATACAGCCATCTGCAGAATCTCGTTGCGCTTTTTCTCGCCGCCCGAGAACCCTGCATTGACCGATCGGTTGAGCATCGAGGAATCCATCTCGACCAGCTTCATCCGGTCTTCGATTATGTCGAGGAAGTCGAGCGGATCGACTTCCTCCTCGCCACGCGCCTTGCGTATCTCGTTGTAGGCAGAGCGAAGGAAGTACGCATTCGTGACACCCGGGATTTCGACCGGGTACTGGAACGCCAGGAACACTCCCTTCTGCGCGCGGACTTCAGCATCGAGCTCGAGCAGTTCCTCGCCGAGGAATTTGGCGGACCCGCCGAGCACCTCGTACGCCGGATTGCCCGCGAGCACCTGCGCGAGTGTGGATTTGCCAGAGCCGTTCGGTCCCATCACGGCGTGCACCTCGCCAGCCTTGATGTTGAGATTGATTCCCTTGAGGATTTCGCGCTCGGCTATTCCAGCACGGAGGGCGGTTATATCGAGCATTTAGATGTATCTGATGTGATATGTCGGTGTCGGGGCGACGCATGCGTCGCCCGTACTCGGCGATGATGGGGCGGTGGTGTGGGCGTGCGATGATGCGATGGCGTCGGGGCGATGCATGCATCGCCCTTACTGTGCGATGGTCGCGTGATTGTGCGGTCGTACGATGGTACGATGGTACGATAGCGCGATAACGCGACGGTGCGATGATGACAGGTGATACTCAACCTACGCTTCCTTCAAGAGTGATACCCAGAAGTTGCTGCGCTTCGAGCGCGAACTCCATTGGCAGTTCCTGGAATACCTCGCGACAGAATCCGCTCACGATCATGGATACTGCCTGCTCCGCCGTAATCCCACGCTGCTTGCAGTAGAAGATCTGATCCTCTCCGATCTTGGACGTGCTCGCTTCGTGTTCGACCGTCGCGGTACGGTTCTCCACTTCTATGTACGGGAAGGTGTGCGCACCGCAGCGATTGCCGATGAGCATGGAATCGCACTGGGTGTAGTTACGCGCGTTCTCTGCGCGCGGCATGACCTTCACTCGACCGCGATAGCTGTTGTTTCCATGGCCGGCGGAGATTCCTTTCGAGACGATCGTCGACTTTGTGTTCTTGCCGATGTGGATCATCTTGGTACCCGTGTCAGCCTGCTGGTAGTTGTTCACCACCGCCACCGAATAGAACTCGCCTACCGAGTTGTCACCCACGAGCAGGACGCTCGGGTACTTCCACGTGATCGCGGATCCCGTTTCAACCTGGGTCCAGGAAATCTTGGAATTGACACCGGCCGCCTTGCCACGCTTGGTCACGAAATTGAAGATGCCGCCCTTTCCTTCCTCGTCACCCGCGAACCAGTTCTGCACCGTGCTGTACTTGACCGAGGCGTTGTCCAGCGCCACCAGCTCGACGACGGCAGCATGCAGCTGATTCGTCGACCGTTTGGGCGCCGTGCACCCCTCGAGATAGCTCACCGAGGCACCCTCGTCGGCGATGATGAGCGTGCGCTCGAACTGGCCCGTATCCGCCGCATTGATGCGAAAATAGGTCGACAACTCCATCGGACACTTCACGCCTTTCGGCACGTAGCAGAACGAGCCGTCGCTGAATACCGCGCTGTTCAGCGCGGCAAAGAAGTTGTCGCTGTACGGTACCACGGATCCCAGATACTTGCGGACGAGTTCGGGGTGTTCCTTCACCGCGTCGCCGAATGAGCAGAAGATCACGCCGTGCTTCGCGAGTTCCTCCTTCATCGTTGTCCCGACCGAAACCGAGTCGAAGATCGCATCCACGGCCACGCCAGAGAGAAATTTCTGCTCGTTGAGCGAAATCCCGAGTTTCTCGTAAGTGCGGAGCAGCTCGGGATCGACGTCGTCGAGCGACTGCAACGGCTTCACGCTCGTTGGCGCCGACCAGTACCGCGCCGCCTGGTAGTCGATAGGCGGATATTTGACGTTGGGCCAGTGCGGCTCCTTCATCGTAAGCCAGCGACGATATGCCTTCAGGCGCCAGTCGAGCAGCCACTCCGGCTCGTGCTTCTTGGCAGATATGATCCGGACGACTTCCTCGCTCAGCCCCGGCGCGACAGTATCGGACTCGATGTCGCTTACAAAGCCGTACTGATACTCACGGTTGACGAGGGACTCGATTGCGGTGCTCATTACTACGTCTAACTCCTTGGTGTTACTACACTTTCGCGTAGATTGACGTAAAGGTAAGTGATTTTGTCGGCTTTTTGTAGATAACACCATGCCATATCGCTCCGATTTCCCCCTGCTGGCCGCCAATCCGGCCCTTCATTACCTCGATTCCGCCGCCTCCGCTCAAAAGCCGAAGGTTGTCCTCGAGGCCATGCGCGATTTCTACGAAAACAGCTACGCCAACCCCCATCGTGGCGCGTATGAACTCTCTACTTTTGCTACGGAACGGTATCATTCTGCCCGCCAGCGAATAGCGAAATTCCTTGGCGCCGTAGATTTTGACGCACTTATCTTCACCCGAGGAACCACAGAGGCCCTCAACCTCCTGGTTACCTGTCTCAGCGTTTCGAACATTCGTTCGGGAGATGAGATCGTCGTCACGGCGCTGGAGCACCATTCGAACTTCGTGACGTGGCAGCAGGCAGCCCTCGCAACCGGCGCCCGCTTCAGGATTTGTGAGATGACGCCGGATGGGCGTATCGATCTGGACATGCTGGCAGGAATGCTCAACGCCCGAACTCGCGTGGTCGCCTTCGGTCACGTCTCCAACGCGCTCGGCACGGTGAATCCGGTTTCCGAGATCGTCAGCCTCGTCCGCGAGTGCTCGGACGCGCTCCTAGTCTGCGACGGCGCGCAGGGCGCTCCGCACATTCGTGTGAACTTCGACCAGTTGGGAGTGGACGCCTATGCGTTCAGCGGCCACAAGATGGGCGGCCCGATGGGTCTGGGCGGCGTCATCGCCCGCAGAGAGTTGCTGGAACGGATCCCGCCATATCAGTTCGGTGGCGACATGATCGAATTTGTGGAAGACCAGTCGAGCACCTGGGCACCCCTGCCGCACAAGTTCGAAGCCGGTACCCCGAACGCAGCTGGCGCGGTCGGGCTGGCGGCCGCGGTGGATTATCTGGATGCGATCGGGATGAACCGAGTCCAGTCGCACGAACGGGCGCTCGTGGCACTAGCCCAATCCAGGCTTGAAGCACTCGACAAAGTGACCATTTACGGGCCGCCGCCAGCGGAGCGCAGCGGCGTGCTGTCGTTCAATCTGGCCGATGTACACGCCCACGATCTCGCGACGATCCTCGATAGCGCGGGGGTCTGCATCAGATCGGGGCATCACTGCGCTCAACCACTCATGCGCCGACTGGGGGTGGCGGCCACCGCACGCGCCTCGTTCTACATTTACAACGACGAGAGCGACGTGGATGCACTGGTCGCTGGAATACAACAGGCCTCAACAATATTCGCCGGAACTAACGCATGAAGCTGATCTGTGGAATCGTAGGGAGTCTGCGCAAGGGTTCGTATAATCGTGGATTGATGAACGCCGCAATCGAGGTCGGCCGGGATTCAGGGTTGGACATCAGGATCTTTGATCGGCTCGGTGACATCCCGATGTACAACCAGGATCTTGATCAGCCGGACGCTCTCCCGGAACCGGTAGCTGCACTCAAGAGCACGATTAGCTCAGCTGCGGGTCTCCTTATCGCGACGCCGGAGTACAACTACAGCGTTCCCGGCGGTCTCAAGAACGCGTTCGACTGGGCGTCGCGGCCGGCGGGCAAGTCCCCGCTCAATCGCAAGCCCGCTGCGATCATGGGTGCAAGCACGGGAATCAGCGGGACGATTCGCGCGCAACTCGCCCTCCGTCAGTCGTTCCTCTTCACCGACACCTTTGCGCTGTTGCAGCCAGAAGTGCTGATCCCGAGGTGCGCAGATCGATTTGACGCGGAGGGAAATCTTGTCGATCAATCGACCCGCGATCTTGTCGGCCGCCAGATGCAGAAGTTCGCGGTGTGGATCGATGCGGTCGGCTCCGCTACCACCGCCGGCGCAACCTGACTACTGCAACCTGACTACTGCAGCTAGAATCGGAAGGACACACCGAGGTGGTATGCGATGAAATTCGCAGCCGACTGTCGCGGGGTGATGATTATTCCGTACTGTGAATCCGGATCGTCCACGATATCGCCTTTCGTCAGATAAGTTGCGCTGTTGATCGAGTTGTACCGCGCGCCAATGTCCAGGCTCACGTAGTCGCCAGCGAAGCCAAGTGGAACGTTGAACCCGGCTCCTCCAGTGTACAGCAGGGAGTTATCGCTGTAGTTGGTGGTCCGCGCGATCTGATACGAGTCGTCATCGGTATTGAGCGACGTCTGTGTGAAGAAATACGCGAAACCGATTCCGGCATTGACGTACGGCCGTACGCGGCCGATGGGGAAGGTGATCTGCGGTCCGACGCTGGCCAGGAAAATATTATTGCTGGTCTTTTCCTGCACGATGATGCGCCGTGCGCTCGCGCTGAACGGGATGTAGTGAGTTTCGTTGCCGTAGTTGATGAAGCCTGCATCAACGCGAAGTCCGATCACGGCATCAGGATCGATTCCGACGAGAAAGTGACCACCGCCCCCGAATCCCTGGCGTACGTTCTGTCGAAAATCGCCGGCCGGAGCGGCGAAATCAAAGCCGCCGCCGGCCTCCATGCGTGGAGTGCTGCGCAGCACAGTCTGCGCATCGAGACGTGATGTGACGGCGGATGCAGCGACCGCCGCGGATGCGGCAAACGCCAATCCAGCTATAGCGGCACGCCTGGTCAAAAAGAACGGACATCGGGAATGATGCATACGCTTCCTCTATTCATCGTTTGGTCCACACGAGCACAACGCCGCAACCATTATTCTGATACTGTACGGGTGCCTCACCTAGTCCAGCGTAGACTTCGATCCCCGCAACCTGCTGCGGAGCAAGGTCGTCTACCGTTTCATAGCCATCGGCCATCAGCACGCCGTCCACGTACACTGATGGGACACACCCGCCACGAAGAAGGATTACGTGACCGAAACTACCGCTGGGAACGACCTGAACGCCAGGAACCGTGCGGAGAGCATCACTGATCGCGAACGCGTTCTTGAGCGCATTGTCACTCGCCGTTATGTAGTGACCCATACCATTCCTTGAGCGGGCCAGAAAGCCATCTATATCCGGCGGAGTACGCGAGGCCTTTCCCATGACTACGACGCGCGACAGTTCGTGTACGCGCTCCTTGAGCGCAATCTCGACGGATGCCGGTTGGCGAGTCGAGAGATCCACGGGTTGGATCCGCGGCTCGAAGCCGAGCGATCTAGCTTCGGCGCTGAAGGTGCCGGACGGCAGTCCATTCAGAGCAAAACGACCGGAGCTGTTCGTCGTAGTCTCGAGGCCCGTTCCCCAAACCAGTACCCGCGCGCCGGACATCGGCTTTCTGTCGGGCCCGAGCACGATGCCCGTCAGTGAAGCGGAACCGCGAAGAACTGTTGTCTTGCTGCGTGCGTCAGCGCCGAGTGCGGAATCCGGCGTGAATGCAACCGCCGTCACGGAATCGCCAAGCGCAAAATCGCGACGCAGAATTCCATCTATCGGGATTGGTGCGTTCAGAAGTCCCGAGTGCCTGTTGCTCAACTCGGCGCTCGCGAGCACCGTATCCGCGCCTGGGAGGCCGCAAACGAAATATCCGCCGTCCGCGCTCGATTGCACCGGCACACGCCGAGTCTGCGATGCGAGTCCATGTTTATCGATTACGATTTCGAGCCACGAGACGACTACCTTGGCGCCCGCGATTGGCAGTCCGGATTCGGCGTCGCGCACAACGCCGGCCATCGCGCCCGAGGAATCGTGCGACGCGACAGGCCCGCAGATCGCAGCCATGATGCGCGTGGGCCCCGGGATCGAAAGATCAACAACGTTCGGGGATCCAGCAGTAATCGTAACAGCGCGAAGTGGTGGTTCGATCTCGAGCGCATCGACAGCGGGATGGAAGAAGCCGGCGATGTAATCGCCCGCGCGAATTGAGTCGATGCGGAATCGTCCGAGTGAATCGGCCAGTACGGTGTACTCCCTGGCGTGATTCGCACTACTCACGAACTGTACCTGAGCTCCGCCCAGTGTCTTCTGGCCGACGCTATCGTAAACCGTCCCGCTTACGGCGGTGATGGCGCCCGTATCGCTACGCATGGCGGGCGGCGGTGCTTGGACGACCTGTGCATGTGCCGCGGTTGTAATTCCAGCGAAGACGAGCAGGAGCGGGATCAGTCGGTATTTCAATGCGCGCATGAGTGGCTTGACGGGATCGACGGGCGAAACGAATGGATCAGCGTTTTCTCCATATAAGTATCACACCGCAGCCATTTCCGTTGTAACGTGCCGGCTCTTCGAGGGTGCCCTTGTAAATCTCGATCCCCGCAACCTGATTCGGTGGGATATCGTCGACCGTTTCCCATGCCTCGAGCATCTTGATCCCGTCCAGATAGACAGATGCCGGACACCCGTCTCGCATGAAGATGGAGTGACCAGTCTGGGTGGGCATCACACGCAGGCCGATTGTAGAAGCGAACAGGTCACTCAGGGATGCGGCCTGACGGAGGGCGAGGTCGGTGGCCACGTAGAAGTGACCGACGCCGGTTTTTCTGCGGCGTTCGAATTCCACGAGATCCAGGCGCGGCTTGGGAATGTTTCCGATAACGACAACGCGAGAAAGCTCCGGCAGCTTGGAATCCAGGATTATCTGGATCGCTTTTCTGCCACCGGGAGCGAAATCGAGAGGAATGAGCTGTGGTTCAAGTCCGATCGAGCGGGCTTCAACGCTGAAAGTTCCGGCGGGGAGATCCGTAATCATGAAACGACCATCGCTGCCGGTGACGGCACCAAGGCCGGTACCACGAACGACAATTCTTGCGCCTTCGAGCGGTTGGTGCTGGAGACCGAGTGCGATCCCGGTGAGACTGGCAGTACCACGGAGTACCGCCGTCTCCTCCCGCGTTGCCTCGCTGGTCGAATCAAGTACGACCAGATGTACGGAGGCGGAATCGCCCAGTGCAAAATCGCGACGTGCTATCTGACCTGACGCCAGATCGAGCATCACCCCTCCGGATTGCAATCCGTTCATCGCAACCTGAGCATACAGCGTATCGTGAGACGGCAGTCCGCACATTCGATAGCCGCCGTCCGCATCCGTCTTGACAGGTACTGTTCTCTCCTGTGAAATGAGTTGCTTGTTGCGCAACAGCATTTCCAGCCATTTGACAATGACGGTCGCACCAGAGACAGGTTCTCCGGAGCCTGCGTCACGCACGATGCCTGCAAGGGCGGCGGTCGAGTCCTTCGCTGCCTTCGCCCCGCACAACGTTGTCAACACTTTGGCAGCGCCCGGTATGCCCATGTCGACCACGTTTGTCGCACCCGGCGCCACCGTCACCGCACGCAACGGCGATTGGATACCAAGCACGTCGACCGAGGGATGAAAAAAACCGGCGATGTACTTACCAGCCGGCAGCGAATCGATGTGATACCTGCCCATGGAATCCGCTTGTGCGGAATATATCCTTGCTTTGGTCGCGGCATCGACGAACTGAACCTGCGCCCCGCGCAGCTGTTCACGCGAGACACTGTCGTACACGGTGCCCGAGACAGCTGCGAGTGCAGCGCCCTCGGCGATCTGGGCAGACACAGGGAGCGCTACGACCAGTAATACCAGCAACGCGCACACGCGGGCAAGCCACGATACAACACGCAGCTCCTCGCGCATTATTGCTCGAATGCGTGGTCGCATGATTAGTATTTCCTCCATATGACAACAGCGCCGCAATTTGATAGGGTTGTAAATCGCGGCGGTGTCTCCAGCGCGTCGGTATAAACCTCGATCCCCGCGATTTGGTTTGTGGGAATGTCGTCGATGCTCTCGAACATTGGATTGAGCTTTATGCCGTCGACAAAAATAGTTGCCGAACATCGGTTCATGTGCATGACAACGGCAGTGCTGAAAACTCCGGTGGCGAGAATTCTCACACCTGGAATCATGCGGATGGCAGAAGAAACGCTGACGGCGTGCTGTAGATCGACAGCTGTGAGAAAGTGTCCAAAACCCGCCGCCTTCCGCTTCAGGAATTCGTCGATGTCAGGACGATTCTTGGGGGGCGTTCCATATACGGTGATACGTGAAAGATCCTGCACCGATTTATCGAGTGTGAATTCGACGGTGGCGGCCGAATCAGAGACAAGGTTCACGACCGCAGCGCGCGGCGCACGCCCAATTGCTCGTGCTTCAACCGTGAATGTGCCCGCAGGCAGGCCGGACAGCAGGAATCGGCCTTTGGAATCGGTGGACGTGCTGAGACCGGTTCCGGATACCGACACGTTTGCCTCGGGGAGCACAGATGCGCGGTCACCGTGCACAATGCCGGTAAGCGTCGAAGAACCACGCAGCACGGTGGACAGGCGCCGCAACTCCTCTCCGGAGGTCGAGTCGAGCGCGACAGCTACGGCTGAGCTTGAATCTCCGATCGTAAAGTCGCTTCGCGCGACGCCACCAGCCGGAACATGCACAGAGATTTTCCCGGATTGTCGCACGCCCATCTGGGCCATCGCGAACAGCGTATCGGCGCCAGGCAGCCCACAGATACGATACACACCATCGATATCAGTTGTGGCCGTCTCAGTACGCGGGGTCGATTCGAGCTTTCCGTTGAAGATCACCTGCAGCCATGTTACGACGACGTTTGCTCCAGAAATGGGTCCGCGCGAATCTGCATCGCGAACACGCCCCACGATTGCACCGAGCGAATCCGATACATTTTGTTTACCGCACAATGACACGAGTGTGCGACCCGACCCGGGAATAGCCAGTCTCACGGTGTTCGGGACACCAGCAATCACGGTGACCGCTCGCAGCGGTGATTCCATTCCGAGCAGGTCTACCGTCGGATGAAAGAAACCAGCTATGTAATTCCCTGGCGGAAGCGCATCGAATTCGAATCGACCGAGGGAGTCCGAGACGGCCATGTATTGCTTTGAGAGTGTCCCGGCAGCCACGAACTGGACCTGAGCGCCGGCGAGCGGCTCGTTTGCCACACTGTCGTAAACGGTGCCGGTAACACGGGCGGAGCCAGCGGTATCCGCGATTTGCTGTGCAGTCTGCGCACTCGCGTCTGTCGACGGCCGCGCGAACGCGGCGAGCGCAAGCAGACCGTGACACACGAGTACGACGCTCCGATTCCGCGGAACCCTGCGGTAACCCTTCAATTGAGTGCTCCGCATAGCTTTGGCATCCGATGTGGCAACATGGACGTGGAGCGGTCGACGCCGGGAGCGCCGCCTTGAGCAGAAAATACACCGAATTCGAAATTCCGCTCGATTTAATAAAACTCACGCATAGCGAAAGCGGACCGATTCTATCCTGATTCGTCTATATTTCGGACACAATGGCAGATGCATCGCTCACAGCGCTCTATCAGGACATCATCCTGGATCATTACCGGCGCCCGCGGAACAAGGGCACACTGGCGAATGCGAACGTATCGATTCCCATGCGAAACCCCCTCTGCGGCGACGAGATCACCCTCGAGTTGGAGATGGACGGCGACCTGATCTCCGATGTCAGGTTCACCGGGCGCGGTTGCTCCATCTCGCAGGCATCCACCAGCATGATGACCGAAATGGTGAAGGGAAAGCATGCATCCGAGATCGGACACATCGGTGAACGATTTCGGGCTATGGTGATGGGTGATGCGGACGCCGCAACCGACACGGTTCTTGGCAAGGCGCGCGCGCTTGCTGGTGTCGCGCGGTTCCCTGCGCGAGTCAAGTGCGCACTGCTGGCATGGAACGCCCTGGAACGCGGACTCGCGAAATCAGCCGATCACGAACCTGCGAAAACGCGCGACGCGGAGACCTGATGTACGCAATTGCCATCATCCGATATCGTCGGTCACTGGAAGAAGTCGTGACCGTTACGGACAAGCATCGCGCCTACCTGAGCTCGCTGGCCGAGGCTGGAATCGTGCTCGCCTCGGGCCCACTAGATCCAAGAAGCGGCGGTGCGTTGCTGCTTCGCGTCCCTGACACCTCGGTTCAGGAGTCCCTCGATGCAGTGCGCGACAATGACCCGTACGTAAAGACCGGCATGGCGCAGTACGAGATCCTTCCATGGGCTGCAGGAACGGGCAGGGACAAGCTCGACCGACTTTAGCACTTTAGCATCGACTGGAAGCATTCAGTACTTTCTCGCGAGTCACGCCGAGAGTACACCCATTGCGCGGCCGCTGAATCGCAGACGGCACGGCTCACCGGTTTCAGTTACGTCATCGAGCCGTTCGACATCTGCAGCTGAAGCGTCGCCGATCTGGCGTCACTTTCATCGTGCGTGACATGAAGCACGGTAAATCCCCACTCAGCCTGCAGCGCCAACAATTCATTCAGCACCTTTGACCGACGATCTGCATCGAGCGCCGACAGCGGCTCGTCGAGTAACAGTACGTCAGGCCTCGGTGCGAGCGATCGACATAGCGCAACCACTTGCCGTTCGCCGCCGCTGAGCTTCATCACACCACGATCCATCAGATGTTCGATCCCGAATCGACGCGTGAGACTCGCGACAGTTTCCGTATCGCGCGCGCCATATCGAACATTTTCGCGCGCGTTCAGGTGCGGGAAGAGATAGCCATGCTGCGGCACGAAGCCGATCCCACGCGCCTCCGGCGGGCTTCCGGTCACGTCAATCCCGCCGATGCGTACGCTTCCGTTGCTCGGTACGATCGCTCCCGCTATCAGCTCCAGCAACGTAGTCTTTCCTGAAGCGGTCGGGCCGGTGAGTGCAGCATGAACGCCCTGCGGCACGACGAACGAGACCGCGCGTATTGTGAAGTTACCCACTCTCGCACTGACATCGCGACACTCGATCACGACACGCTCTCGCTGTTGCGGTCGTACTTGAGCGCGCGCAGGGCGATCAACGGAACGATGGACACGAGCACAAGAGTCGCGGCAATCGGAAGCGCCTGTCCCAGCCCTCCGGTCGTGAACCGGTCGTAGCTCAGCACACTTACCACCTTGGGGTTGTAGGCGAGAACCACAACTGCGCCGAACTCGCTCACGGCGCGCGCCCATGTGACAATTGCCGCGGAAGCAAGGCCGCGTCGAGCAAGTGGCAAGGTGACTCTACGAAACGCGGCCCAGGACGTGTCACCCAGCGTCCGCGCCACGAACTCGAACCGTTTATCGACACGTGCGAACGCTTCGCGCGCCGCGCTGATGTATAGCGGTGCAGACACGAACAACATTGCTGCGATAATCCCGGCCGGCGTGCCGACGACTCTCAATCCCATATCGAGCAACGCGCTACCGAATGCCGTATCTCGACTTACCAGCAGAAGGATCGCGATTCCAGCTACAGGGTGCGGGATGAGCAACGGCAGGTCTACGATGGCAGCGATCACCGACCGGCCGCGAAATGATGCTCGCGAAAGCGCGTACGCGATTGGCGATCCGCAGATCGCGGCAATCAGCGTTGCGCCAGTCGCCGTAACGAAAGTCGTTTCGAGCGCCGAAATGGTGTCAGGATCGCGCAGCGCATCGCCAACACCAGCCGCACCGAATGCAACGAGCAGGATTATCGGGACAGCGAGGAACAGGAGCAGCAGCGCGCCGAGCAGCCACGCAGTCGTGTGCGCCGTGGCATGCGCAAGGTTCGGGCGACGACCCGCGGCGCGCACCGTTCGCGTGCTACAGCGTCTGCGGCTTCGGAACCGTTGTCGGCTGCTGAGTCTGTTGCTGTACTTGCGGTTGTGCTTGTGGCTGTGCTTGTGGCTGCACTTGTTGTGTCTGCGGTACCGTCACGGATGGGCCAGACGTGGTCGATGGCTGGCTGATTCCAGGCGTCGCCCGGAGGGTGACGTGCGCTCCGGTGTCCGGAACCTGAGGCGTCACCGTGATCATGGGCGGCACAGGATTGGCGAGAATCGAGGAATCGACGACAATCTTTCCACCCAGGTATCCCGTGTAGCACACCGCACAGATGGATGCGAGCGCGCCGAGGCCGACGAGGATCCGAAACCCTCTCGCCGGAGCCTGCACCTCGGGCAGGCGCACGAGAGTAATGATCGATATGAGGGCGAGCAGGCCAGTGACGGCAACCACCCAAACTGTGATATCGGCGGCTTGTGAATGGCTGTGAATGACGTCGGGCGCGATGTACCACGCCTTGTAGACCACGCGGGCCGCGCGGTGACCGGTCCAAGCTGCAGGATAGATGGTCAACCCGGCGAGAGTGAGACTCGCAAGCGCGTACATCCAGATCGTCCTTCGCTGGATCATCGCCGAGAGCAGGACGGCGATCGCGCCAACCACGACGAGGACTATGGGAAAATGATTGATGAAAGCGTGAAGCGTCGGCCAGGTCATTCGATCGGTCCGTTGAACAGGGTTTTTGGTCTAACGCGTCGCCGGGCGCGGGCCGTATATTGAGCGGCTAATGACCCAAAACGCTATCGAAGTTCAGAATGTAAGCAAACAATACGCTGGGCACGTTGCGGTACGTGATCTATCGCTGGTCGTGCCCACCGGCTCTGTCTACGCCCTGCTCGGCCCGAATGGGGCCGGCAAGACGACCACCGTCCGGATGGTTCTCAACATAATCGAGCCGGACAGTGGAACGATAAACGTACTCGGCCGCCCCGCAACCGCTCCAGGCTTGAGCGACCATATCGGCTACCTCCCCGAAGAGCGCGGCCTGTACCGAAAGATGAAGGTCCGGGACGTCATCCGGTTTCTAGCCGCCCTGAAGGGAGTATCCGCACACGATGCGGACCAACGTATCGACCGCTGGCTGGATCGACTCTCGCTGCGAACGGATGAGCGCGACTGGGGCAATGCCCGCGTCGAGGAGCTGTCCAGAGGAATGCAGCAGAAGGCTCAGTTCATCGGCGCGCTGGTCCACGATCCCTCCCTCGTCATTCTGGATGAGCCGTTCAGCGGACTCGATCCCGTGAACGCCCAGGCGCTCAAGGATGCCGTGATGGATCTCAAGCGCAACGGGAAAACCGTGATATTCAGCACCCATATCATCGAAAATGCGGAAGCGATGTGCGATGCCGTTTGCATCATCGCGCACGGTGAAAAGGTTCTCGACGGCACCCTCGCGGCCGTCAAGAACGAGTACGGAGGACCGCCTGTAGCGAAAACAGTGATGGTGCAACCGTCGCTGTACGACATTTTTCTTGAACGTGTTGGTGCAACGGGCGTGGAGCCGGGAATCCGTGGACATGGCTGATACAAGATCGAAGTTATGGGCTATCATTCGACGCGAATACGTCGAGCGGGTACGCACCAAGTGGTTCCGCTTCTCGACGTTGTTCGCGCCGCTGATATTCGCGGGATTCGTGTTCCTTCCGCTCATTCTGATGAATCGCGATGCGAAGTCAGTTGCGCCGCGCGTGATCATCCTCGACGCAACCCAGACGGGGCTGGGCACGCTGACGGCGCGTTCGATGGCAGCGATGCGGGGTGCGCAGGAGGACGCCACGACCGCCGACGTACGGGTCATCCTGCCCGACGGAATCGCGGAGGCGCGCACCGCTGCGACGAGTGAAGTCGCTCACCGGCTTGCCTCGGGGTTCGTGGTACTCGACTCCACGACACTGCGCGGTGACACCGTTCAGTACGCTGGACGCAACGCCGATTCGCGCAGTGACCGCGTGGCCCTGGCCTCCGCTGTACGAGCGGGCCTGGTCGGTCTCCGCCTGAAGTCAAATGGCATCTCCGGCGCCTCGATCGATAGCGTCATCGCGGCTCCGCTTCCGGCGCTGCACACCGAATCGATCAACGACACAGGACGCGACACGTCGACTCCGGCGAAGGCAATCGTAGCGACATTCGTGGCGTTCTTTCTCTACATGACGATCCTTCTGTACGGGCAAAGTATGCTCAGCGGTGTCATCGAAGAGAAGATGTCACGCGTGTCCGAAATCGTGATTTCGAGCGTAAAGCCCGAGACGCTGCTCGCGGGCAAGGTGCTCGGAGTTACGGCGGTCGGCCTGACGCAACAGATTGTCTGGTTCGGCGGCTCGATCGCCCTCATATCTGCACGCGCAATGTTCTTCGGCGCCCCTGCCGTGGCAAAGGCGCAGGCAGCCGGCACCGCGAGCCCTTTCGGTTCGACCGAAATGCTCGCAGCCGTGCTCGCCACTCCGTGGAGCTGGGTGATCGCCGTGCTGCTGTTTCTCCTGCTCGGCATTCTGTTCTACGGCTCGCTGTACGCCGCAGTCGGAGCGACCGTAGGAAGTGAGCAGGACGCGCGTCAGGCAGCTACACCAGTCGTGCTTCTCATAGTGCTGACGGCACTACTCATCTCGCCAACGGTTCAGAATCCGAACAGTCAATTGGCGCTGATCACGTCGCTGATTCCATTCTCCGCGCCAATCATCATGCCGATCCGCATGGCGTTGAGCGATGTTCCGGTAATCCAGGTGATTGGCAGTCTCGTGATTCTGGCGGCAAGTTGTCTCGGTGCCGTCTGGCTGGCAGGACGTATCTACCGAGTCGGCTTGCTGATGTACGGAAAGCGGCCGACGTTAGCCGAGCTGCGGCGATGGATTTTCGCGTCGTAACGCACCCCGACCCGTCATCCCCGCGAAAGCGGGGATCCAGGGCCGACGATATCCAGCGTTCCTGACCGCAACCCGTCATCCCCGCGAAAGCGGGGATCCATGTACGGATGTCACCTCGTCTCCTGCCGCAACAAGGATTTGCGCCGCAACTGCCAGGCTCAGCGATTTGGGCTCGCGTCCCACGACCTGTATCGTTGACGTATCAGCAGCTGCGTCGCGCTGCTCGACGATCACGGTCGCGCCGGGACGCAGCCCATGCTGCTCGACAAACTTCAGGAACTCGATGTTCTGATTCAGGACCCGCGTCACCCGCTGGCGCGCGCCGATCGTGCAGTCCGCGAGACTGACAGAAGCGGGTTCGAACAGCTTGCCTTTGGAGTTGGGGATCGGATCCCCATGTGGGTCCACAGTGGGATGACCCAGCAGCAGATCTATTTTTTCGAGCACCCGATCCGAGATCGCGTGCTCGAGCAGATCGGCCTCTTCGTGTACGACTGACCAGTCCACACCAAGCACCTCTACCAGGAGCAGCTCCACCAGCCTGTGGCGACGCAGCACGTGCAGCGCCAGCTGCTCGCCCTTCGCCGAGAGCCGCACGCCCGCCCGGGACTCGTATTCCACCAGGCCAGAGTCGCCCAAGGTCTTCATCATCGCTGTAGCTGTGCCCGGGACCACCCCCATCGCAGCCGCGAGTCGGCCGATCGGCACGTTCCCGATCTCACCGTTCGCCTGGTGCATCGCGTACAACGTCTTCAGGTAGTTCTCTACAGTGCTACTTGCCAAGTCGACCCACCCCAATGGAGAACGCTATTGACTACACTCATCACTATACTATAGGTTGTTTGGGTAGTCAAAATACATATTTTGGTACCCCAAAACAATAATACCTGACGTTCTTGAAAGCCTGATGAGCCGACCCACTCGAATCCAGGAAGAAAAAGCAGCCGAGCACACATCTCAAACCGCGCCTCAAACCGCGCCTCAAACCGCGCCTCAAACCGCGCCTCGAGTCACACCCGAAATCCCGCCAGGCAAGCGACTCGAAGACTCGATCGAAGATGAATATGATATCGCACCGAGCCATCAGAGCAGCCAACTCTCGCTCGATGACATCCATAGCTCGATCGAGGTACCGCATGCGGAAGCCGGGTTCTTCAGGCAATGGCGCGCCTTCGCCGGCCCGGCGCTGCTGGTCAGCGTCGGATACATGGACCCAGGCAATTGGGGAACCGACCTGCAGGGCGGCGCACAGTTCAAATACGGCCTGCTGTGGGTTGTAGCACTCGCCAGTGCGATGGCGATTTTCATGCAGGTTCTGGCCGCTCGACTTGGAATCGTTACGGGGAAGGATCTGGCACAGGCGTGTCGAGATTGGTACCCGCGGTGGACGCGGTATCCCAATTGGATATCGTGCGAAATAGCGATCGGCGCTTGTGATCTCGCCGAGGTGCTTGGAAGCGCGGTTGCCATCAACCTGCTCTTTCACATACCCATCTTCTGGGCGGTCCTCATCACCGGCCTGGACGTACTTCTCGTTCTGATCCTGCAACGCTTCGGGCTGCGTACCATCGAGGCGGTGATCCTCCTCATGGTCGCGACCATTGCGGTGTGCTTCTTCCTGGAGCTGTTCGTACTTCCGCGCACGATACCGAATTTTGCTGAGATGGGTCGCGCCATAATCACGCCGTCACTCGCGCAGGCAGGTATGGCAACAGTCGCGATCGGGATAATCGGTGCGACGGTGATGCCGCACAATCTCTACCTGCACTCCGCGCTGGTACAGACTCGCGCACTGAGAAAGAACAGGGCCGACGTCGCCACTGCAATCAGGTTCAACACGATCGATTCTGTCTTCGCGCTTGGAATCGCATTCTTCATCAATGCCGCAATACTGGTCCTCGCGGCGACCGTCTTCTTTGGCAAGACCAGCGTCGCGGTAGGCGGAGTTACGTACATGTTCAACGAGGCTACGGACTGGATCCGTGTTGCGTTCCTGACGCTGACACCGTTACTCGGGACGGTGGCGGCGAGCACGCTCTTCGCCGTGGCGCTGCTCGCGAGCGGTCAGAGCAGCACGATCACCGGGACGCTTGCGGGGCAGGTCGTAATGGAAGGCTTCACGCACTGGCATGTACGACCGTGGGTGCGCCGGTTGATCACGCGCGGACTTGCAATAGCGCCGGCAATTGCGGTGATCGGTGTTCGTGGCGACGGCAGCGTCAACGACCTGCTCGTGCTCAGTCAGGTCATTCTCGCCCTGCAGCTCCCATTCGCGATGTTTCCTCTACTGCACTTCACCAGTCGCAGGAAATTCATGGGACACTGGCGGAGCGGATGGTTTCTGCTCACCACCGGCTGGGCGACCGCGGTCATCATCACCGCCATGGATATCTACGGTTTGCCTGGTGCCCTGCACGATGTCGCCGTCATGTTTCACAGGTGATGACGGTGGGGACGAGGCATGTCGGGGGCGACGCATGCGTCGCCCCGACATGCCTCAGTAATTCCACCACTGCGTCGTTGTCCCAGGCGGCATCTTTCGCAGCCCGTATTCCGCCATCTCCTTCAGTCGATCCGCGCTGGTGCCGGGCCCGCTCCAGCAATGCGGTTTCTGGTCGCCGTAAACGAACTCGCCCTCGTAGTGCGGATTCTCGGTCGTCTTCATCCACGCCTGCAGCTCGCGCGTAGCACGGTCGAGGAAGAAGCTGTCCATGTTCCCGACATAGACGTGAATCTTGTCCACGAGTTTTGGCCCGATGGTAGTCCAGTTGCGCTGCAGGTAATACATCAGATCGTAGTTCTCACGCCAATAGGCGGTCACGCTGTGATCGATCACCCCCGTCCGGGAATCGACAGCGGGCTTGAAAAATCCGTCGGCGCCAATCGGCCCCCAGGTGGATTGCCACACGTCCTGCTGCCCGGTGCCCGACCGCCCGTGCGTGCCATTGACTAACTCCATCCAGTAACGCTGTTGCGCCGTCTGTCTGATCGCGCCATTCACTTCGCGTGAATTGACCGTCGGATTCAGCTGCCACTCGCTGTACTGCTTGTAGAACGCGTTTGCGTCCTTGTACATGTTCACACCTTCCACGTCGCTGAACGTCACCGGGTCGGGACAGGACGACCAGGTGCCACCAAAGAAGTCAGGGTGATAGATCTGCAGCGCGAGCGATTCCCATCCGCCCGTCGATCCGCCTGAGAGCCATCTTGCCCAGGGCTGCTTGATCACGCGATACCGCTTCTCGATTTCCGGTATCAGCTCGTTCATCACCGCGTCGCCGTAAGGTCCCGAGTTGACACTGTTCACCGCGTACGAATCGTCGAAGTATGGCGTTGGATGCTGGAACGTGACGACCAGCATCCGCGGGAACTTGTCCGACAGCCACTCGTCGTGGAACGACGGCGACGTAGCTGCACCTGCGCGCGGGGCAGACTCGAACCCGTACGGTGCAGCGAGGCTGAAGTGCCCCTGCAGGTAGTTCACGGGATAGCTGATCGTCGATGTCTTGTAGTCGCGCGGCAACAACACCGTCGCGCCAAGATAGATCGGACGACCCCAGAACTTGGTGAGCGATGGACTCTGGAACTTGAATCGCTGTACGTACTCGTTGTCGGCCGGCACGACTATAGCCGGGATCACGTGATCGGCAACGAGCTTTACGATGACCCTGGCTTTCGGGTCAAAATGAATCTTCTGCGGTGTGCCGTAGATGTTGCCCGGCGAGCGTGCCCAGTTCTGGCCTTCCCACTGATCGTCGTGCATCCAAAGCGTGTGTCCATCCGCACGCTTGAACTCAGAATAGACGTTTACGAACGGCTGAACCCAGTAGTCGCCCTTCGGAATATCGGCCATGTCAAAGACAGGGGTGCCGAGGTCCATGCCGCTGACGACCGCCGTCGCACCGGGCGCGAGGCCTACGACGTCATGACCAAACAACGGTGTCCCGACCCGAGCCACTTGCAAACGCGGATCGCGCGTGCTGTCACGCGTAATGATCACGTACACACGACCGGTGAGCGGCTCGCTCCGTACCGACGTCGGCACTCGAATCTCGAACCTTGTGAGCGCGCGCCCCGACGGACCGGGGATTATGACAGACGTTTGTGCTGCAGCGACTCCAGATACAGCGCCAGCCATGAATGGCAGCGCGATTGCGGCAAGCACGAGCGGAGAACGGGATTTCGTTGGCATGGTGAGCGCTCGCATGTCGAGGGAATGCTGATGACCGCGAAGAAGCTAGCTCGCACACCTATGCGGCGCAATTTCGTCCCGCCCGAGGCGCCGGATGCACCTACAAAAACAGAGGGCCGGCTCATCGCCGGCCCTCTGTCCAATCAAGCAACGCTGGAAACTCTACGCGCAGAACTGGTCAAAGGCGTGCGTCAGATCTGTCGCAATGGCGTCCGCCGACCGGCCTTCAATCTGGTGCCGCTCCAGCATATAAACGATCTTGCCGTCCTTGAGCAGTCCGATCTGTGGCGAGGACGGTGGGTACCCGAGGAAGTAGCTGCGCGCACGCTGCACCGCATCGACGTCCTGGCCCGCAAACACGGTTGTGAGCGTGTCCGGCTTCTTCGCGTTGGTGATGGCCTTCGCTACCGCCGGACGGGCATT
>Ga0164241_10002126_pt1 | contig 22245 bp, 18 predicted proteins | sample OricomyardsoilBY_FD_108780 | JGI IMG/M metagenome (GOLD analysis project Ga0164241, IMG submission 108780) | Backyard soil microbial communities from Emeryville, California, USA - Original compost - Back yard soil (BY) | ecosystem: Environmental > Terrestrial > Soil > Unclassified | place: USA... | reverse complement strand
TAAAGGTGTTTTTAGATGCTGATTCAGGAATGAGCATTGACCGTTTAATCCAGTTCAACCGGAAATTTTATAAAGACTTAGAAGAATCTCATTTTTTTCCTTCGGATGACTTTTCATTAGAAATTTCTTCCCCTGGCCTGGACGAACCCTTGAAATTACATCGGCAGTACCTGAAAAATGTCGGAAGACCTGTGGAGGTAATTGAAGTAGATGGCAGTAAAAAAGAAGGGAAGCTACTCAGCGTTTCCGACATAGAAATTGTCATAGAAGAAGAAAAAGGAAAAGGAAAGAAGAGAGAAATCATAAATCACACGATTTCATTTACTAATATTAAAACAACTAAAGTTCAAATCAAATTTTAGCAAAAACCCGGAATAAAAAGCTGCTATAGCTTTTCGGCCCGGACTTCAAACATAGTGTTATGGCAAGTATTAATCTTATAGAAGCGTTCCAGGAATTCAAGGATGCAGAAAACATCGATCGTCCGACGATGATGAAAGTGGTAGAGGATGTTTTCAAAACCCTGCTGCGCAAAAAATTTGGCAGCGACGAAAACTTCGACGTAATCGTTAATGCGGAAAAAGGTGACCTTGAAATTATCCGTCACAGGATGATTGTAGAAGACGGACAGGTAGAAGACCCGCTTTCACAGGTAGCTTATACCGAAGCAGTGAAGATTGAGCCTGACTTTGAAGTAGGAGAAGAATTATTCCAGGAAATTGACCTGTATGATTTTGGCCGCCGTGCTATTCTTGCTGCCAAACAAACACTGGCAAGCCGTATCAGCGATTTGAAGAAAAATGTATTGGCAAAAAAATATGGTGACCGTACCGGCGAAATCATCAGCGCTGAAGTATACCAGGTTTGGAAAAAAGAAATATTGCTATTGGACGAAGAAGGCAATGAACTGATTCTTCCGAAAAGCGAACAGATACCACAGGATTATTTTAAAAAAGGAGAAAGTATTCGTGCAGTAGTGAAGAAAGTGGACATGAAAAACAATAATCCGGTAATCATTTTGTCAAGAACTTCACCTGATTTTCTGGCTAAGTTATTGGAGATAGAAGTGCCTGAAATTTTTGATGGGCTAATAGTTATTAAAAAAATTGTTCGTGATCCGGGCGAAAGGGCGAAAGTGGCAGTAGAGTCTTATGATGACAGGATTGATCCGGTAGGAGCCTGCGTAGGGATGAAAGGTAGCCGTATACATGGTATCGTAAGAGAGTTGAAAAATGAAAATATTGACGTTATCAACTGGACAAACAATACACAGTTATTAATTCAACGTTCGCTGACTCCGGCAAAAATCACCACTATGGAAATAGATAGCGAAGGCAAACATGCCGATATCTATTTGAAGCCTGACCAGGTTTCCCTGGCAATTGGCCGGCGTGGGGTAAATATTAAACTGGCAAGCGAACTAACAGGGTTTGAACTGGATGTTTACCGCGATAGCGAAGAAGAAGCACATGAATTTGATGTGGACCTTGATGAATTCAGCGATGAGATTGAAACATGGGTGATTGATGAACTGAAAAGAGTAGGTTGTGATACAGCACGAAGCGTATTGCAATTAACACCGGCAGAACTTGAACGTAGAACCGACCTGGAAAAAGAAACAATACAGGATGTTATCAAAGTATTGCAGGCGGAATTTGAAAAAGAATAAAAAAACAAATGTGAAAATGTGACAATGTGTAGATGTGAAAATGAAGACATTTACAAACCATTGCATTCTCACAGTACTTAAAATCACTGAATGGCAGAAGTAAAACTTCCAAGATTGCTGGCTGCGGCCAAAGAGTTTAATATCGGTCAGGATACCTTGATTGACTTCCTGATAGGGAAAGGTTTTTCTAAAGATGACCTGAAACCTACATCGAAGCTGACTGAAGATATGTACAGGTCACTGCAGTCAGAATTTCATAGCGACAAGGCCGCTAAAATGAAGAGCGACCAGGTAGACCTTCCGAAAGGGGCCCAGGCGGAAGCAAAGAAGAAAAAAGAAGAAGAAGAGATTAATTTCAAAAAAGAAGAAAAGAAAACTACCCCACCTAAAGAAGAACCAGTGGTAGCGCCAGTGGAAGAAGTAGTAATACCAGCGGCAACAGTAGTAGAAGAAGAAGAGAAGCCCCAGGTAATTAAAGAAGAGCCGAAAGAAGAGGAAGTTGTTAAAATAGAAGCACCGGAAATCGAAAAACCAAAAGTGCTTGATAAGATCGATTTATCTACTATTGATTCTTCTACAAGACCGAAGAAAATTATTAAGAAGAAAGAAGCAAAAGCGGAACAGCCTGCGATAGAAGAGAAAAAAGAAGAAGTAAAAGCAGAACCTGTTCAGCAAACAGAAGTAGCGACACCTATCGCAGCACAGGAAGAAGATGTGCAGGAAGACTCTCCGGCTGTGATTGAAAATATCAAAGCAGAAAAAATTGAAGGCCCTAAGATTCTGGGTAAAATCGATTTGCCTGTTGATAATGATACAAGGCCGAAGAAAGATGAGAAGCGCAAGCGTAAACGTATTCCGATAGAGAAAAAAGATGCGCAGCAGCAACGCCCCAGCGGTCCTGGTAATAATCAGCCACAGCAAGGTGGTGGCGGACAACGTCAGGGTGGAGGCGGAAACTTCAACCGTGGCGGTGGTGGCGACCAGCGCGGCAGAGGAGGCCATCAAGGCGGACGCCGTGACAACCGTATGGTTCCTCAACGTGAAGACAAACAGATCGACGAAAAAGAAATACAGGAAAAAATCAGGGAAACGCAGGCTAAACTTACAGGCAATACCGGACGTGGTAAGAGCATGAAGTCAAAACTGCGCCGTGAAAAAAGACAGGAAGCTGCAGACGCCATGGGCGATGGAGCAGACGATAACAAATTGCAGGTTACCGAGTTTATCAGTGTGAGCGAATTGGCCAACCTGATGAACGCAAGCTTTGCTGAGGTAATCAGTAAGTGTATGAGCCTCGGTATTATGGTGTCTATTAACCAGCGCCTGGATGCAGAAGTGATCGAATTAGTAGCAAGTGAATTTGGTTTCGATGTTGAGTTTATCGACATGGAAAAACAAATGGAGATGGAAGAAGAAGATAATGAAGATAGTGAAGAAGAAAAGCAACCCCGTTCTCCTATTGTTACTATCATGGGCCACGTTGACCATGGTAAAACATCTTTACTGGATTATATCCGTCGTGCAAATGTAGTAGCTGGTGAAGCCGGAGGTATTACACAGCACATTGGTGCTTACCAGGTAGAATTAGCAAATGGAAAAGAAATTACTTTCCTCGATACACCCGGTCACGAAGCATTTACAGCCATGCGTGCCAGAGGTGCAAAAGTTACCGATATAGCTGTAATCGTGGTAGCTGCTGATGATGCAGTGATGCCACAAACCCGTGAGGCTATCAGCCATGCGCAGGCAGCAGGCGTGCCCATGATATTCGCTATCAATAAAATTGATAAAGACGGCGCTAATTCACAAAAGATATATGAGCAGCTTTCTCAAATGAATATCCTGGTAGAAGAATGGGGCGGTAAATTTCAAAGCCAGGAAATTGCAGCAAAAAGCGGTTTGAACATTGATAAGTTACTGGAGAAAATATTATTGGAAGCAGAGTTGTTGGATCTGAAAGCCAACCCGAACCGTGAAGCGACAGGTACCATCATCGAAGCATCATTGGATAAAGGACGTGGATATGTAGCTACATTATTAGTGGAAAATGGAACCCTTGCTGTTGGTGATCTTGTAGTGAGTGGCCAATACTATGGCCGCGTGAAGGCCATGTTTAATGAAAGAAATAAAAGAGAAGATGCTGCAGGCCCTTCTGCGCCGGCTGTAATATTAGGATTGAATGGTGCACCACAAGCGGGTGAAAAATTCAAAGTATATGCTGACGAAGCAGAAGCGAAAGAAATTGCCAACCGACGTGCACAGATTTTAAGAGAGCAGGGAATGCGGGCTAAGAAACACATTACACTGGATGAGATCGGCCGCCGCCTGGCATTGGGTAACTTTAAAGAATTGAATGTTATCATTAAAGGTGACGTGGATGGTTCTGTAGAAGCATTGAGTGATTCATTACAGAAATTATCTACAGAAGAAATTGCTGTAAGAGTATTGCTGAAAGGTGTTGGCCAGATATCGGAGAGTGATGTAGTATTAGCGACAGCTTCTGATGCAGTAATCATCGGGTTTAACGTGCGCCCTTCTGTACAGGCTAATAAGCTTGCAGAGAATGAAGGTGTGGAGATTAAGTTATATTCTATCATCTACACGGCTATTGATGAAATCAAAAGCGCGATGGAAGGTATGCTTGAACCGAAGATGCAAGAAAAGATCGTTGCAAACGTGGAGATCAGGGATGTATTCAAATTTGATAAAGCTACTGTAGCAGGTTGCTATGTAAGAGATGGAAAAATTAAGCGCGATTCTAAAATACGCCTTATCCGTGATGGTATCGTTGTATATCCTATTGGTGAAGCTGTTGCAGAACTGGCATCTCTTAAACGATTTAAAGATGATGCAAAAGATGTATCAGCAGGTATGGAGTGTGGTTTGACTATTAAAAACTATAGCGATATCAAAGTAGGCGATGTGGTAGAAGCATATGAGCAGGAAGAGATAAAAAGAACCCTGTAAATGGGAATGGCCTCAAATCTTTGTTAAATACGCTTTTGTTTACGGCTGTTTTTTAATTGCAACTTATTTTTGAGATTATGGCATTTGTAAGAAATATTCTAGTGGCCGCCACTTTGCTTATTACAGGCAGTGCAATGGCGCAGGGCGATGGGCAATCCTATAAAGCCGTAGCTGATAAAATTATAGCAGTTGTAGGCGATAAAATTATCCTTCAATCGGATGTAATCAACTCTATTGACGATGCCCGCAGGCAGGGACGTACTATACCTGATAGTGCTTTTTGTATGATCATGCAGCAGGCTATTATTTCTAAAGTATTAATGTTGCAGGCACAAAAAGATTCTCTACCTGTAACCGATGAAGATGTAGAAGCCAATCTTGATCAACGTATCCGCTCAAATATCCGCCAATTAGGTAGCCAGGAATTATTGGAGCAATATGCAGGCAAAACAATTTACCAGTTAAAAGATGATGCCCGCGAAACAGTAAAAGAGAATATGCTGGCGGAAGAAATGCAGAAGAAGATTGTAAATAGCGTTCGCATTACTCCAACAGAAGTAAAAACTTTTTTTGAAAAAATACCCAAAGACAGCCTTCCTTATTTTGAGTCGGAATTGGAAGTAGGCCAGGTCATTGTTTACCCAAAAGCGTCGAGAGACCTTGAAGAATATATTATTGGTGAATTGAATAATTATAAAAGGCAGATTGAATCAAAAGTGGCAACTTTTGATCAACTGGCCCGCCGCTATTCCGAAGATCCGGGAAGTAAAGATAGAGGAGGTAGCTACCAGGTTAACAGGAATGAAAAAGACTGGGATCCTGCTTTTCTTTCGGGTGCTTTTCGCTTACGGGACGGCCAGATATCAGCTCCTATCAAATCAGACAGATTTGGCTATTTCCTGATACAAATGGTAGAAAGAAGAGGGGACGATGCAGATATACGCATGATTTTACGTGTTCCTCCTGTTACTGATGCTGAAATCAATGCGGGTAAATCAAAATTAGATTCTGTTCGTGCAAAAATTATAGCCGGTACAATATCCTTTAATGAAGCTGCTTTAAAGTACAGTGATGATGAAACGGTAAAAAATTCTGGAGCTTTTTTATTGGCGGGTGATGGGTCTACTTATGTGACCATCGATCAGATGGATAAAGAAATGGTAGCCGCATTGAGCAAAATGAAAGTGGGTGAAATTTCTCAACCTATTTCTTATATAAGCGAACAAGGGAAAAAAGGAGTTCGTATTATCTATTTAAAATCCCGCTCGCAGCCACACCGCATGAACATGCAGGATGATTACAGCAAAATATCACAGCTGGCATTGGAAGAGAAAAAATCTATCGCACTGGATAAATGGATAAGAGCCAAGATTCCAACGTATTATATCATGGTAGATAAGAATGCAGCGGAGGATTGCCCGGATTTAAAGAAGTTTAATGTTGCTGGCGACAAGGGATTTTAAGCTATCAACTTCTAGCCTGAATAGCCTACCTTTGCAACTTCTTTCTAAGCATAGTAAATGAGCGACCCCATAAAACATGAATGCGGACTGGCATTCATCCGGCTAAAAAAATCATTTTCATATTATCAGCAACGCTATGGCACCGTTATGTGGGGCCTGAATAAGTTGTACCTCCTGATGGAGAAACAACATAACCGCGGACAGGATGGCGCTGGTGTATCTACTGTAAAGCTAAATGTAGAACCCGGTTATCCTTTTCTCCATAGAATCCGTAGCAATGCGCCGCAGCCCATCGCAGATATATTCCGCCAGATAGGCCATGAAGTAAATGAACTGGAGAAATACCATCCCGGCATTACCAAACATGCCGGCTTAATGAAAGGCCATGTAGATTTTTTGGGTGAAATTATGCTCGGCCATCTTCGCTATGGTACACAGGGAAAGAACAAGCTGGAATATTGTCATCCATTTATTAACCGCCATACCATTCCTGCACGCAACCTTGCAATGGCAGGAAATTTTAACCTGGTAAATACTGATGAGCTTTTTGCATTGATAGGTAAAGAGCCGAATGAGAATGAACGTTTCAGCGATCTCGCTGCTATGATAGAAGTCGTGCACAATTTCCTTTGCCGTGCCGATGAAGCATCTCCTGAAAAACTGGATATCGTAAAAGTATTAAAGAAAGCAGTGCCTATGTTTGATGGTGGCTTTCATGTAGGCGGTATGACAGGCAATGGAATTGGTTTTGTATTTCGCGATGCTCATGGTATCCGCCCATCGTACTATTACATAAATGATGAAGTAGTAGTAGCTGCATCCGAACGGGCAGCTATCCGTACTACATTTAATGTGGGTGAGAATGAAGTAAGAGAGTTAATGCCCGGACAGGCATTGATTGTAGATGAAAATGGCCATACACAAGTAGTGCAGATATTAGAACCAAAAGAAAGAAGGGCTTGTAGTTTTGAACGCATTTATTTTTCACGCGGCAGCGATGAAAAGATATATAAAGAAAGATCTGCATTAGGATATAACCTGAGTGAACAGGTGCTCAATTCAATCGGGCACGATTTAAAAAATACAATCTTCTCTTTTATTCCCAATACAGCCGAAGTAGCTTTTTACGGACTGGTAAAAGGAATGGAAGACTATTTGAGCAAAACAAAGATTGAACGGATCATGAGCTGGAATAAAGATTTTGATGAGGAAAAACTCAGCGAAATCATTAACCGCCGTATCCGCATCGAAAAGATTGCGATTAAGGATGTAAAAATGCGCACATTCATTACCGAAGACTCAAGCCGTAATGAAATGGTGCAGCACGTATATGATGTAACCTATGGTACTGTTAGGCCAGATGTAGATACATTAGTAGTTATCGATGATTCTATTGTACGTGGTACTACATTGCGTGAAAGTATTATTCGTATGCTTTCACGGTTGAAGCCGAAACGTATTGTGGTGGTTTCTTCTTCTCCACAGATACGTTATCCTGATTGTTATGGCATTGACATGAGCAAGATGGGAGACTTCATCGCATTCAACGCTGCTGTAGAATTGATGAAAGAGCAGGGTAAAGAAAGATGCCTCCAGGAAATGTTTGACAGGGGCAAAGACTTGCAACGCAATAATCAATTACATACTGAGAATATTGTAAAGGAACTCTACAGCCATTTTGAACCCGAAGAGATTTCACAAAAAATAGCACAGTTGATTACTCCGCCAGATATAACTATTCCTGTAGAAGTAATTTTTCAAACGATAGAAAACCTTCATATATCTTGTCCCAGCAACCTTGGCGACTGGTATTTTACTGGTGATTACCCAACTGCTGGCGGTAATAAGGTAGTGAACAAAGCCTTCATGAATTATATGGAAGGGAAAAATGTAAGAGGCTACTAAATAATTTCAGCTTTTATTTTTATAAAAAGCAGCGAGTAATTCTTTTGCAGCTAAAAGGGCTTCTTTGTTTCCTGCTTCTACTTCCTGTATCGTAGTTTCCAGTACAGATTTAATTTTCGTATTGTTATAAAATGCAGATTGAAGAGAATAAAGAATAGTATCTTTCATCCATGCTACATTCTGTTGTTTTCTGTTTTGGTTAAAAAAACCATTGCTTTTCATTTTGACAACATAATCATCAATAAGCGTTATTATTTCAGCAATCCCTTTTTTTTCAAGTGATGAACAAGTGACAACTTTTGGTACCCATCCATTTTCACTTACAGGAAATAGATGCAGTGCATTACTAAATTCTTTGCGGGCAATTTCACTCTTACTGATATTATCACCATCTGCTTTTGTAATGGCAATGGCATCAGCCATTTCGATAATCCCTTTTTTTATTCCCTGCAATTCATCTCCGGCGCCTGCAAGCATTAATAGTAAAAAGAAATCAACAAGATTTTTTACACTGGTTTCGCTTTGCCCCACACCTACTGTTTCAATGATTATAATCTCAAAACCCGCAGCTTCGCATAACAACATAGCTTCTCGTGTTCTCGAATGTATGCCGCCTAATTTTTCTCCCGAAGCAGTCGGGCGTATATAGGCCAAAGGGTCTTTCGATAATTCTTCCATTCTTGTTTTATCACCCAGTATGCTGCCTTTGGTTTTCTGGCTGGAAGGATCGATTGTGAGAATGGCAATTTTTTTTCCTGCTGCTGTAAGTTGCTTACCAAATACTTCAATAAAAGAACTTTTCCCTACACCGGGTACACCTGTTATACCAATACGCAATGAATTACCTGTATGATGAAGAAGTGCATTGATGATTCTTTCAGAAAGCGCATTGTCTTCTGCCAGGTTACTTTCAGCCAGCGTAATAGCTTTACTGAGAATGGTTCTGTCTCCTTCCAGTATGCCATTGATATATTCAGCCTCGGTATGTCTTTTGCCCTGGAATGATTTCATTGTTTATTGAACAAGTTGTATATCAAATTTATCGATTTAATGATTTGATTCTTCCTATCTTGATAAAAGAAAGAAAAAGATAGATATGAATTACTTAATAACTTTATAATACTGCATTTTATTTTTTAAACACACTCCATGGCAGATGATAAACTATTTTCTGATTTTCCTTCTGTAACCAAGCAGCAATGGATAGCGGCAGTAAGTAAGGACTTGCATGGAAAAAGTTTAGATTCTCTCACAACTCAATTATCGGACGATATAACTATTCAGCCTTTTTATACATCAGAAGATGTTGAAGAAATCCCTGTTTTTTCTATTCATCATACAGGAAAGAGAAAATGGGTAAACTATGTAATTGTAGATGGTAACGATTTCTTATTGGCAAATCAGTCGATAAAGGACAAAATAAAATCAGGAGTAAATGGATTTTTAATAAAAATAGATACTACACAATTTATTGACTTTTCGATTTTACTCAGGGATATTGATATTACTTCTGTTAATCTTTCATTTCAATTACCAGAACTTTCAATTTCATTTATTGACGATTATTTTAATTACCTGAATGAAATAAAGGTTGATAAGAATGCTATTCATGGATTTATAAAAATTAGTTCTTTAGAAAATGCCAGTATAGAATTAATTGCGCAGCAACTCCAGAAAACACAGGAGGCAAAGAACTTTAAATCATTGGTGATTTGTAGCAGTTCATCTCCTTCTAATAAAAGCCTGGCTGAAGCGATTGATAAATTTTATTCTTTAATAAAAAAATTAAAACCTTATAATTTTTCTGCGGATACGGTATCGCAATCTGTATGTTTCTCTTTTTTACTAAGCAACGATTATTTTGTAGAAATAGCCAGGTTGCGGGCATTCAGGATTATTTTACAATCAGTGTTGCAGCCATTACAGGTGATTGGCGATATCCCTGTTATATGTTCAACATCTGTTCCGTTATCAACAGATCCTATTGAGAAAAATATTCTCAGCAATACTACACAAACAATGTCGGCCATACTCGGAGGTTGTGATGCGGTCATTATTCACGCACATGATGGAATGTATAATGCATTCAGCGGGCGCATTGCGAATAATATTTCGAATATATTGAGAGAAGAGGCTGGCTTTGATAAAGTGAATGATCCGGGTGCCGGTTCTTATTATATAGAAAAGCTTAGTTCTGATATTATTAAAAGTACAATAGATAGCATAGAAGATAAAGGGATAATAATTCAGCATACAATTCCAACAGGAATACAGAAAGAAATTTCTGATACAGCAGAAGGAATTCCTATCAAATCCTTTTTTACAAAGGATGATATTGTGCATGCAGAACATACCCGTTTTTCAGCAGGCTTTGCTCCTTATTTGCGCGGCCCCTATCATACAATGTATCTTTTACAACCGTGGACAATACGGCAGTATGCAGGTTTTTCTACTGCGGAAGAATCGAATGCTTTTTTCAGGAGAAATTTAGCTGCTGGGCAAAAGGGTTTATCCGTTGCATTTGATCTTGCTACTCATCGTGGTTACGACTCCGATCATCCACGCGTTACAGGCGATGTAGGTAAGGCAGGTGTAGCGATTGATTCTGTTCTCGATATGAAAATTTTATTCGATCAGATTCCGTTAGATAAAATGTCGGTGAGTATGACAATGAACGGAGCTGTTATTCCTATCATGGCATTTTATATTGTAGCAGCAGAAGAGCAGGGAGTAGCGCCATCGCAATTGAATGGTACGATTCAGAACGATATACTGAAAGAGTTCATGGTGCGGAATACGTATATATATCCACCGCAGGCATCTATGCGCATCATTGCTGATATATTTCAATACACTACACAGCATATGCCGAAGTTTAATAGCATTTCTATTTCCGGTTATCATATGCAGGAGGCCGGAGCACCGGCTGATCTTGAACTGGCATATACATTGGCAGATGGCTTAGAATATATCCGCACGGGTTTGCAATCAGGTTTAAAGATTGATGATTTTGCGCCACGGCTTTCATTTTTCTGGGCTATTGGTATGAACCATTTTATGGAGATAGCGAAGCTGCGTGCAGCAAGAATATTGTGGGCAAAAATTATAAAGCAGTTTCATCCATCCAATAAACGCTCAATGATGTTGCGTACGCATTGCCAGACATCTGGCTGGAGCCTGAGCGCACAGGACCCGTATAATAATATAGCACGTACATGTATTGAAGCGATGGCGGCTGTATGCGGGCATACGCAATCACTACATACCAATGCACTTGATGAAGCTATTGGTTTACCTACTGATTATTCAGCGCGCATTGCAAGAGATACACAATTGTTTTTGCAAAATGAAACACAGATAACAAACGTTGTTGATCCATGGGGCGGCTCTTATTATGTAGAATACCTGACAATGGAGCTTGCAAAAAAAGCGTGGAAGCATATTGAAGAAATAGAAGAGTTAGGCGGTATGGCCAAAGCAATAGAAACAGGCATACCAAAAATGAAAATAGAAGAAGCAGCTGCTAAAAAACAAGCACGCATCGATGCAGGGCAGGATGTAATTGTTGGCGTAAATAAATATATCGTGGAGGATGATAAAGAGATTGGTTTATTGCAAATAGATAATACTGCAGTCAGGCAGGCACAGATCGATCGGCTAAAAAAATTAAAAGCGGAAAGAAATAATGAGGAAGTGCAAAACGCACTAAGCGCTATTACAGAATGCGCAAAAAAAGGGAAAGGTAATTTGTTGGAAGTAGCGGTGCATGCTGCGAGGAAAAGGGCTACATTGGGTGAGATATCCAAAGCGATGGAGGATGTGTTTGGAAGATATAAAGCCACGATAAAAACAATTTCGGGAGTGTATTCTAAAGAATCAAGTAATGATACCGATTTTAAAGAGGCCGTTGCATTAACAGATGCATTTGCAAAAGAAGAGGGAAGGCGGCCGCGTATACTCATTGCAAAAATGGGACAGGATGGCCATGACCGCGGTGCAAAAATTATTGCGACTTCATTTGCGGATATGGGTTTTGATGTAGATATTGGCCCATTGTTTCAAACGCCTGCAGAAGTAGCAAAACAAGCAGTCGAAAACGATGTACATTTTGTAGGAATATCATCTTTGGCAGCAGGGCATAAAACATTGATTCCGGAATTGATAAATGAATTGAAACAACTTAGGCGAAGCGATATACTTGTATTTGCCGGAGGCGTGATACCGAAGCAAGATTATGCATTCTTATTTGAAAAAGGAGTAGCTGCAATATTTGGTCCCGGTTCAAAAATAGCGTTGTCGGCTAAAGAAATGCTGGAGAAATGGAGAGATAAAAACTGTTCACAAGGAGAGAATACTAACCCGTAATATTATACTTTGAAAACATTACTATTAATCAGGCATGCAAAAAGTGACTGGGACAATACCAGCTTATCAGATTTTGAACGCCCGTTGAATGAAAGGGGTAAGCGTGATGCGCCTATGATGGGAAGGCGCTTGTACGATAGAAATATTCCTATTGATACATTTATTGCCAGCCCGGCTAAACGTGCATTGACGACTGCCACTTTAATTGCTGAAGAGTATGATGTAGCAAAGGAAAAAATTGTTTTTGTTGATGATCTTTATCTGGCTACTCCTGATATATTTCAAACTATAGTACAGAATATTGATGATCATTTTCAATGTGCTGCTTTGTTCTCCCACAACCCCGGCATTACCGATTTTGCCAATACACTTACTTCTGCAAGAATAGATAATATGCCTACCTGCAGTGTCTTTGCTGTGCAAATTCATTCAGATAAGTGGAGTGAGATACTGGATGCCGAGAGAGAATTTTTGTTTTTTGACAGGCCTAAGGGTGGGGGAGATTAATCTTTCTTAAGTATCGACTGTATGAAGAGATGAACTTGATTTTTCAAATCATCATGATGATATAATTCAGTTTGATAATCCATTTGCTTTGCTTTCGCCAATGCGTCTTTAAAAGAAAAATTATTCTGGCTGATGCTGTAAGCCATTTTTTTGCGCATCAGATATTCTCCGAGATATTCTTGTTCCGTCTGGCCGGGTGTTGGGATAAGAATGGATTTTTTGTGTAGGCCTGTAATGTCCATCACCGTAGAGTAGCCACTTCTGCTGATTATATATTCTGCTTTTTGTATTTCCTCATTATAGTCTTTTGCAGATAAGTGGTTGTAAAATTTAATATCATTAGTGGAAGGTATTAAACGGCTTTCACCTGGCAAACCTCTTACGATAGTAGCAGTACCTGTGTAGTGCGCTATTTCATTGATAATTTTTTCTTCTAATAAAGTTCGTTGTGGCTCTGGCCCTGATAGTGAGATAAAAAGATGATTTTGTTCTTCTGTAATATGTAATTGTTGAAGCCTTGATAGTAACCCAATATAATGAACGGGGATTGCAGGTTTGTTGACAGGATGAGATAATTCGCCCGCCAGTCCGTTTTCATTTTCGTAGTCAGGTACCCAACAAGCAGCAAAGCGATTGATATAGGAATAATTTCTTTTTTGAAGCCATGTATTTATCCATTTGCCCAAACTGGTTTTAATATATAATTGATGCGTGATGAAAATACACGGCACCATTTTACTATATAAACCAAAACGGTTATCACTTATTACTGCATCGATATTGTGTTGCTGAATGGTAGCTTTCAACCATCGGTTTTCTTTTTTAATAACAGAGAGAAGGTGTGGCATTTGTGCCAGTATTTTCCAAAACAATCCGGAGCGTGTGCGGCTATATTGGATGCGGTATCCTTCGAGTGGCAAAAAAGGGAGTTCAGGAAATTCCTGTATCATCAATTTTTGTTGCGCACCTTCACCTGCCAGCCATACATCAACGCCAGCATCCAGCAGCTGCCTGATGATTGGAATACAGCGGGTAGCGTGGCCAAGGCCCCAGTCGAGAGGGGCTACAAGTATGCGTAGTTTTCGATGATTTTTACCTTCCAAGAGTTGATTTCGCTTATTTTTTTGATTTTTTATGTGGCCGGTATACTAATTTCCTTGCAAAATAGTTTTAATTTACAAGTCTTAAACTATGAAGCTAATTAGTAAAATAACCCTCGCAGTTTTATTGGCAGGAATGCTGATACTTTCCGCCTGTAGCCGTAACTATTATTCCGGTACAGGAAAAGGAAGTAACTGCGGCTGTCCGAGCCATAAAGGAATGGTGGGATATTAATAGAGATATTAAAGAGCATTGAGTCGATGAAGAATTCTAACCGTGATTGACTGGTATTGTTGAAGACTCAATTTATGAGCCAACAGGAAATAGAGCAGGAAGTAGAATGTTTAAACGATATTTTACTGATTGCTGAATCTGATGAACATTTTTGTACCGCACACGAGTTAGTTATCCGCAATTATATTACTTCCGGCAAAAAGAAAATACTAAAAGCTATACGCTATAGCGAATTAAAACCTTTCTGGTTTTTAATTAATAAAAATTGAAAACGATCAGGATAGTTTTTTCAGTGCTTCACCCAGTTTTCCAAGCATTTCATTAATCTCTTCTTTTTTACAAGTGCCTACGCTTAAGCGGTACCATGGTGAATCGGGGCTATCGCCAAATGCAGTGAAAGGTACCACGGCAAGCTTTGCTTCATTTAACAGGTAAGCGGTTACTTCACTCTGATCTTTTAGTAAGGTGCCATCGGCAGTTTTTTTACCAGCCAGGTCTATTTTTATGGTAAGATAAATTGCAGCTTCAGGCGCAATAGCATCAACGGGTAAACCTGAATTTTTTAAAGCGATAAACCCATCATAAATGCGGTGAAGCCTTTCTTCTACTTCGCTTTTAAAGTGAGCGAGATACGCTTTTATCGCATCTCTTTTTCCTAAGTATTTTGCTATTGCTTTTTGCTCTGCCATAGGTGCCCATGCCCCTACGTGTGTAAGAATAGCTTTCATTTTATTGATGATATGTGCTGGCGCAAATCCCCAACCCACTCTTACTCCTGTAGCAGCAAATACTTTGCTGATAGCATCGATGAAGATGGTGTACTCTTTCATGGCCGGGCGAAGCGAAACAGGATTGTAATGTTCAATAGTGCCGTATGTAAGATGCCAGTACATCTGGTCATACATCAGGTACAATTTTTTCTCATTATCCCCTCTCGATTTATTTTCTTCCAACACCATATCGCATATTTCTTCAAGATCTTTTTTCTTGAAAGTAGTACCTGTAGGGTTTTGTGGAGAGCAGAGTGCGATTAATACAGCGCCTTTAATATGCGGGCGAATATCATTAGCCGTAGGCATAAAATTATTTTCAGCGCTGGCCCTTACCACTACGTGTTCGCCACCAATAAAATGGGTATAGTGATTATTGTTCCAGCTTGGTACTGCATAAATAATCTTCTCGCCTTTATCGCATATAGTGCGGAATGTAGTATAGATCAATGGGCGCCCACCGGAAGCTACTACTACTTCGTTCAGACCATAGTCAAGGCCTTCCATATCTTTTGTAAAAGAAACAATCGCTTCACGCAGATCAAGGTTGCCATCAGCAGCCGGATAGTTGGTAAAATGATTACGGTAAGCAGTTATAATTTCTTCTTCCATCTCCTTTGGTATAGGAAAAATAGAAGGGTCAAAGTCGCCGATGGTAAAATTATAAATACGCTCACCCTTGCTGATTTTCTCACGGATATCAGCGCCAAGTTTTACAATTTCAGACCCGATCAATGTTTCTGCTAAATGCGATAATTTCTTTTCCATCATATTCATTTTCAGCCAACAAATGTAAGTGATTCAGAAATCGCAGCACTTGTTTGACAGTTATATTAAAATAAAAACTCCCCGGATGCAGGGAGTTTAATCTCATAACAGGACTTTAAATTGTTTACTATGGTTTCTCATTATACTTTTTCTCGGCTTGTTTTGCTTTTGCAAAATCAAGCACCACACCATTTATACAATAGCGAAGGCCTGTAGGCGGAGGGCCATCTTCAAATACGTGCCCGAGGTGTGCTTTGCAGCGGCCACATTGTACTTCCGTTCTTTCCATTCCCGCAGAATTATCGGGAGTATAAATGATGCTTCCTTTACTGATCGGTTCATAAAAACTCGGCCAGCCGCAACCACTTTCAAATTTCGTATCACTTTTAAATAATGCATTCCCACAGGCTGCACAGTAATAAGTTCCTTTTTCAGAAAAATCTTCATATTTACTGGTCCATGGCCTTTCCGTACCTTTTTGGCGGGCGATATAGTAAACATCTGAAGGCAAAATGTTCTGCCATTCTTTTTCGGAAAGGTTCACTTTGCTGGTATCTGTATTAGAGTAAACAGGGTTGTTTTTACCGGTACTGTCCATGATTTGTATTTTTTTTGTTGACTGGCTGCTTCCTTGCGAATAGGTACATTGTTGCAAGAACATCGCCAGAAACGCTATAAGTATTAGTCTCATATTAATTGATATTATAACAAATTTACGAACTACGGGTTCAAATGGTTTTGGCATAATGCAGCACAGGCATATCTTAACATTTCCCTGATTGATTCATTTATTGGACGATATTTTAGCTGTGTACATTATATTTGTTTTTCACCAAGGCACATTGCGTATATGTTTAATTTAATTCTTTTTGGCCCTCCCGGTAGTGGAAAAGGTACACAATCTGAGAAACTGGTAGAAAAATACGGGTTGATTCATTTGTCTACAGGCAATCTTTTAAGAGAAGAAATAGCCCAGCAGACGCCGCTAGGGCTTGAGGCTAAGAACTTTATGGATAAAGGGCAGTTGGTTCCTGATGAAGTTGTGATCGGTATGGTTGACTCCTATTTTGATAAACATAAGGAAGCAAAAGGATTTTTATTTGATGGTTTTCCCCGCACAGTAGCACAGGCCATCGCGCTTGATAAATTATTGGAACTGAAAAAGACAGCTATCAGCCTGGTATTAGCACTGGAAGTAACTGAAGAGGAACTGGTAAAAAGGCTTTTAAACAGGGGAAAAACAAGTGGCCGTAGCGACGATACGAATGAAGATGTGATCCGCAAACGGTTTTCGGTATATAGTAATGAAACTACGCCTGTAGCCGAACATTATAAAAAAGAAAAGAAGTTTCAATCAGTAAAGGGAGAAGGTACTGTCGACGATATATCCGGATCATTAAGCGAAGCGATAGATAAAAAAATGAAGTAAGAGCATTCATTTTTTTAAAGCCATATGCTATACATGAATTTTGCCAAAGAAAATTTTCTACGGACAAGGTTTGTACGCCACCTGCAGCAGCTACATCCTTCTACTCCGCCACGGTGGGGTAAGATGAGTGTACAACAAATGATTGAACACTATGCTGGAGACAGTATACGCATTGCCAGCGGCAGGTTAGTATTTGAAAATTTTACAACACCGGCTGAAAGCTTATCAAGAGCTAAGGAGTTTCTGATGAGTGAAAAGCCTTTTCAGGAAAATACAAAGAACCCATTATTAGGGGAAGAACCTGCGCCCTTGCAGTATAAAACAGTGCAGGCTGCCATCGGCAACCTGCAGCAAGAGTTAATCTATTTCTTTGAAATTTTTGAAAAAAATCCGGGACTTATTACCCGTAATCCTTTTTTCGGCAATCTGAATTTTGATGAGAATGTGCAGTTTTTATACAAACATGCATTACATCACCTGCGCCAGTTTGGGGTAACACCACTTATCTTTTAAAAGTATTAATCAGCGAATCTGTTTTACCAAGGCTTTCAAAAATCATATTCTTTACATTTCCGACTTTCAATTTTTCTTCTGCCAGGTACTTCACTCTTTCTTCTATATTATTTTTTGCAGAATCGTAATTAAAGTCTTCCATCCATTTATTCATCGCAGCATCAGCATCGTTTAGTTTTAGTAAAGCGGCATTCAATTGTGTTTTCAATGCAGAAGCAGCTGCCCCCGATAATTTTTCTAATGAATCAATTGCATGGCTAACTTTTTCTTTGGCAGCTTTCATTTTTGTCATTTGCGCAGCCATTGCTTCATCATGTCCTTCTATCACTTCTTTCAATAAAGTATCGGCCTGGGTTTTTGGTACTTCAGTCGTAGTGTGATGTTCGTGGCTTTCATTGTTACAAGCGGTAGCAAATAATATTATAACGATGAATGGAAATAATTTCTTCATAATTTTATAGTTATAAATGTGAATGATTTTTTTGTCTTTTCATTTTTTGAGACTACAAATATAATATGCTACGCAACGATCTGCTATGATTTATATCGCCATCTGAAGCTATTGCTTTATTTCAAGTTATTTAACAGTCAATATATTATCTTGTGATTTCAAATTTCACGGCATCACATTTGTATAATTGATGTACGGTTTTTTAGAATAAAATTTACGAACATGAATATGGATACACAGAGTGGCTATGTACAGTCGGAAACCCACCAGGGAATTACAACAATTGAGTTTTTTCATCCGCAAGGAAATTCACTCCCCCGAAAAATATTAGAAGACCTTGCTCATTCCATTCACCTGGCAGGAACGGATCCTGCTACAAAAGTTATTATACTTCGTTCTGCAGGCGATACGGTTTTTTGCTCGGGTGCATCTTTTAATGAGCTGGCGGCTATCCGCAATGAGCAGGAAGGGCTTGCTTTCTTTAGTGGTTTTGCCAATGTAATAAATGCGATGCGGCTTTGCCCGAAATTTATTATCGGCCGCATACAAGGTAAATGTGTGGGCGGTGGTGTAGGGTTGGCAGCCGCAGTCGATTATGCTATTGCTGTAGAAAGTGTAGAAATAAAATTAAGCGAGCTGGCTATTGGCATCGGGCCATTTGTAATAGGGCCGGCTATTGAACGTAAAATGGGTAAGTCAGCTTTTTCTCAACTCGCTATCGATGCTACCTTATGGCGCAATGGTGATTGGGCAAGGCGTAAAAGCCTTTTTGCAGAATTACATTCATCGGTAGAGAACATGGATGAATCGATTACAAGATTGGCAGAATCCTTAGCACATTCAAGTGTGGAAGCTATGGCGCAATTGAAAAAAACTTTCTGGGAAGGAACAGAGCATTGGGACAAACTTTTGTTAGAACGCGCAGCAATAAGTGGTAAGTTGGTGTTTAGTAGTTTTGCGAAAGAAGCGATCAGTAAATTGAAAAAGTAGTATCTGATAGAGATAATCGTTTCCATTTCTGTTGATAATATATTCTTTACTTAATCCCTGCGATATTTAATTTAGATAGATGAAAATTGCAATTATCGGTTCAAACGGCCAGTTAGGTAGTGACCTTGTACAAGTACTTTCTGCCGATCATGAAGTGGCTCCTTTAACTCATCATGATATTGAAATTACAGATATAGATAGTGTGCAAAAAGCAATAACGCAATTACAACCGGATTTCATTTTAAATACAGCAGCCTATCATAATGTACCGCAATGTGAAAAAGAGCCCGATCTTGCTTTTCGTATTAATGGCACAGGTGTATTGAACCTTGCAAAGGTTTGCAAAAGCAGCGGCACCCGTTTAGTTCATTACAGTACCGATTATGTTTTTGATGGTAAAAAGGCAGCACCTTATTCGGAAAAAGATTTACCCAACCCACTCAGTGTATACGGTACAACCAAGTTAGCAGGGGAATACTATGCGTTAAATTATTGCCCCCAATCTTTTGTAGTAAGAGTATCTGGTATATATGGTAAAGTACCCAGTCGACTAAAAGGAGGAAATTTTATTACTACTATGATTAAGCTGGCACAAGAAAAACCAGAAGTAAAAGTAGTAGATGATGAAATAACAGCCCCTACGCCTACTCATGAAATAGCTAAAGCAACTGCTGAATTAATAAAAACAGATGCGTATGGCTTGTACCATATGAGCTGTGATGGTGAATGTTCCTGGTACGAATTTGCCAAAGTAATTTGGGAAACATTAGGTTTGAAAACGCCATTATACCCGGCAAAAGTATCAGACTTTCCTTCCGTTGTAGAGCGGCCAGCTTATTCAGTTATGGATAATACTCAACTCACACAAACCGGAGTAAATAAAATTGCTAACTGGAAAGAATGCTTGGTGGATTTTTTGAAGCAAAACCATCTTTAGCTCTCCACTTATTACCTAATTACAATTCTCCGGTTCTTATTATTAAATATTCAATCCACCGCAAACGCTGATTGTTTGCCCGGTAATATACGTGCTCATATCAGAGGCTAAGAATAAAGCTGTATTCGCAATATCTTCCGGGGTTGCAAATTTTCCGAGAGGAATACCTGCTTTATATTTATCACCGGCTTCACCTTCTTTTAAATAAGAAGTCATATCTGTTTCTACAAACCCGGGTGCTATACTATTGCAACGGATATTACGGCTGCCCAGTTCTTTTGCTACGCTTTTTGTAAAACCAATAATGCCTGCTTTCGAAGCAGCATAACTGCTCTGGCCGGCATTGCCCATTTCACCAATCACAGAACTCATATTGATAATGGAACCTGACCTTGCCTTCATCATAGGTTTTATGATTTGCTTGGTCATATAAAATACACTATTCAGGTTTACTTTTATTACATCATCCCATTGCTCAGGAGAAAGACGGAGTAATAAATTATCTTTTGAAATACCGGCATTGTTTACACAGATGTCAACAGTGCCAAATTCTTTTAATACATCATTTACAAATGCTTCGCATTGCGCAAAATCACCGGCGTTACTTTTATATGCCTTTGCTTTTACACCAAAAGCTTTTAATTTTTCTTCTAATGATGCAGCTTTTTCTGCGCTGCTATCACTTACATATGTAAATGCAATATGCGCGCCCTGCTCAGCAAATTTCAAAGCAATACCTTCTCCAATGCCGCGTGCAGCACCAGTAATGATCGCAACTTTTCCTTCCAGTAATTTCATGTGTCAGATTTTATGAATTGGCAAATGTAACAGTATTCATTTTTAATAACTCATCTACATATTTTCTTTCATTAGAAAGCCGGGGCACTTTATGCTGGCCGCCTAATTTTCCTCTCGTTTGTAGCCAGTTTATAAAGCTTCCTTTTTTTAGTGCATGAACAAGAGGCATACCAAGTGCTATATTTTTATGTCGCTTCGCTTCATAATCACTGTTGATGCTTTTTAATGCAGCATCCAGTTCTATGGTAAACTGCTCAAGGTTGGATGGTTCCTGCTCAAACTCAATTAACCATTCATGTGCGCCATTATTATTATCAGAAAAATAAACAGGCGCTGCTGTATAATCATTTACTACCATTCCTGTTTTGGCAGAAGCAATAGCAATAGCTTTATCTGTATTGTCAACAATTACTTCTTCTCCAAATGCATTCATATAATGCTTAAGGCGGCCCGATACTTTTATACGAAAGGGATATAGGGAGGTGAATTGAATAGTATCACCGATAAGATAACGCCACAAACCACCATTGGTACTTATTACCAGCGCATAATTTTTATGTAATTCGACATCCTGCAGGCCGATTGTATTCGGATGTTTTTTGCCATATTCACTTACCGGCATAAACTCCATAAAAATACCATGATCGGTAAAGAGCAGCATACCATCATCAGCAGGGTTTTCCTGCGCAGCAAAGAAGCCTTCGCTGGCATTATACATCTCCAGGTAATGAATATCTTTTCCTAAAAGTTTTTTGAACTGTTCTTTATAAGGTGTGAAAGACACACCGCCATGCATATATAATTCTAAAGATGGCCAAACATCCGCCATACAGCTCTTTCCGGTTATTTCCAGTATACGTTTAAAAAGAACCAATGTCCAGGTGGGCACACCTGATATAGATGTTACATTTTCTTTTATCGTGGTTTCTGCCAGTTTTTCAATTTTACTTTCCCATTCATCCATCAATGCAATGCTAAGGTCCGGTGTGCGTAACCAGTGTCCCCAGAATGGAGAGTTCTGCAATAACACAGCGCTTAGGTCGCCAAACTGTGCTTCGTTGTTCATCGGATTAATATTATGGCTACCACCTATTACCAATGCTTTGCCTGTCAGCAATGCTGATTCAGGATTGGATTGATAATACATCGTAAGGACATCTTTCGCTGCTTTAAAGTGGCAATCCTGCAAACTTTCATCACTGACCGGAATAAATTTGCTCTTCTCACTTGTAGTACCACTGCTTTTGGCAAACCAGAAGATAGGCGTGTTCCATAATATATTCTGCTCGCCTTTCATGATGCGTTCGATATAAGGCTTCAGGTCATCATATTCATGAATGGGAACAGCTTGTTTGAAATCACGGATATTAAATAATTC
>Ga0164241_10002125_pt1 | contig 22255 bp, 19 predicted proteins | sample OricomyardsoilBY_FD_108780 | JGI IMG/M metagenome (GOLD analysis project Ga0164241, IMG submission 108780) | Backyard soil microbial communities from Emeryville, California, USA - Original compost - Back yard soil (BY) | ecosystem: Environmental > Terrestrial > Soil > Unclassified | place: USA... | reverse complement strand
GGAATATTATCCGCTGGTAAAAAAGAGCGATTATTTTTCAAAACATGTTAAAGGCATTATCAAAAATTACTTTGACAATTCCAGTTTGCAGTTTGCTTCTTTCTTTACTACGACCGGTAATTTGTCAATGCAGGAACTGGAAGAATTAAAAAAAATAATTGATGGAGAAATTAAAAAAAAGAAAAAATGATGGCATACATTATTAAAATCATTCTTTGCTCCGCATTGTTTTTGCTGATGTATTTTCTTTTCCTGGAAAAAGAAAAGATGTACCGGTTCAATAGGTTCTATCTACTCTTCAGTATTGTTTTTTCATTGGTGGCTCCTTTAATAACCATCCATATTGAAAAAGATGCTCCGTTGCAAACGGTGAGCGAATTTGTTTTCTCAGCTGTCGAAATGAACACCGATGCTTTTCCGCAACAGGAATTTTCACAGAATTCAAAAGAAAAAAGCAACATAAATACAAAAGACGTTTTATTATTGGTTTACTGTCTCATAACATCTTTTCTGCTGATAATGTTTATCAGAAATCTTTTTAAAATATATGGAAAAACCAAGGGTAAAGAATATATCTCTTATAACGAAAGCAGAATAATTCTTACACACGAAAACTTTACTCCCCATGGCTTTTTGAATTATATATTTCTCAATAGAACTGCATTTGAAAAAGGGGAAATCGAAGAAGAAATTCTGTGCCATGAACTAACTCATGTAAAACAATATCATACAATTGATGTGTTGCTTATTGAACTTATGGCGGTTTTCTTCTGGTTCAACCCTTTTGTTTTTTTATACAAAAGGTCCATTAAACTCAACCATGAGTTTCTCGCCGATGAAAGTGTGGTAGAAAAATTTCAAGACATACCTGCTTATCAGTATTTATTACTTGACAAAACAAGCCAGCAAAAATCTTTTGCTATTACAAGTCAATTTAATTTTTTAATCACTAAAAAAAGATTAGTCATGATAACCAAGTACACTTCTCTCCGTACAGCTTTTTTAAAGCAGTGTTTAGTAATAATAGTTTTGATTACAGCCGTTTTTGCATTTAGCTCCAAGTCTATAATAGCCCAGGAGCCAAAAGATACAACAACTCCAATAACCAAATCATCGTCAGAACCAAAAGATACATCGAAATTAAAGCACTTAGGTTTTTATGCCGGCGGCACTAAAGAAGGTGTCTCTCAGGAATTATTAACTGAATATCAAGATATCATCAACCGGACAAAAACACCCGAAATGAATTGGTATAAATTCAGGGAAAAAATTTCTTCTACAGATAGCAAAAGACTCGAAACTATTTTTATGCAAATGAATTCACAACAACAAGAGCAACAAACTGTAGTGTTTTTTAAACCCAGTCGACCCCTTCCAAGAGTTGTTCCTACTGAAAAGCAATTTGAAAATTTTAAAAATGGGAAAATTTATGGCGTTTGGGTTAATGAGAAAAAAGTATCTAATAGTGAATTGAATAATTACAATGCGAAAGATTTCGCACAGGTTTTTGTTAGTAAATTATATGGTGCAGCTAAGAAAAATAAAAGCTATTCTTACCAGGTAAATATGATGACTAATGATTATTACCAGGCATATTACGATCGTACAGTAGCAGATAAAACAAACAAAATGCTGTTTCAATCGACAAGGGACGCAAAAGAATAATTTCGTTTTTCATTAAATCCGTGCTAAATAGAATTTTACTGTAAATGTTGCTTTACTGTAAGATTCTTTATTTAAAATCTTCTACCCCTGGTTAGCTTTAAATACCCTGATAAAGTTTCCTCCCAGTATTTTAGCAATATCTTTTTTTGAGTAGCCGCGTTTCACGAGTTCCTCAGTTATCATCGGATATTTTGTAACGTCTGTCAGTACTTTTGGGGTAATACTGATTCCATCAAAATCGCCGCCCAGGCCCACATGGTCTATGCCTGCCAGTTTTACAATATAGGCCAGGTGGTCAAACAATAAATGAAATGGCGCTTGCATGTCTTCAATTTCCTGGGGATATTTTTTTGCAATGATATCGTCAGCTTCAAAATCTTTTTTTCCGGACGCTATCAATTCTTTCTTTTCTTCTTTGTGTTTTTTATAATAGGCGACTTGTTTGGCTTTTACCGTACTGTCAAGAAACGCGGGGTAAAAATTTAAGTCAATGACTCCGCCATTCTTAGCAACGGCTTTTATCTGGTCGTCTTTGAGATTTCGAAATGCGGGGCAAAGCGCATACGCATCACTGTGCGATACCAATATTGGTTTTGTAGAAGTATGAATGGCATCCCAGAAGGTTTGCTCTCCTACGTGGCTCAGGTCCACCATCATACCGAGGTCATTCATTCTTTTGACAACTTGCTTTCCAAAATCATTCAGGCCTTTTTTCAGTGAAGTGGTATCGGGTTTCCCATCTTTCTTCTGATTGCCTGACTCGTATTCGGCGCTGGTGGCCCAGGAGGTATTATTGTTCCAGGTAAGCGTCATGTACCGTACGCCGCGGTTGTAGAGACTGTCTAATTTATTAAGGTCATCTTCTATCATGTGGCCGCCTTCTACACCCATCATGCTGGCGAGTTTATGCTCTTTCACAGCTTGGTTTAGCTGTTTCGGTGTAGTCACTAACTTCATTTTAGAAGGGTTGCGTTTTACCCATGCATACAAGGTATCAATTTCCCTGTTGGCAAATTGATATGGATTTTGCTGTTCGCCGCCGCAAAAAATAGAAAACACCTGAACGTCCAGGCCGCCTTTCAGCATCCGGTTAAGATCGCTATGTGTTTTACCTGTAAGGTCCTGGTCAAAAGAATAGCCTTTGTCTATGCAGGTACTGATTATATCATTGTGCGTATCGCAAACAATAGCATGTGCGTGAATTTTTTTATAAGATTGCGCACTGGCTGAAAATAAGAATGCGAGTGAAATACAAAAAAGAAGCATTTTTTTCATGAAAAATTATTTTACTGATTTATTAATTCATTTTGTCACGGAAGTTTGACAGGAATATGGAACTGACAAGAAAGGTAAAAATAAAAGGGGAAAAATCAATTAGTGCCCGGGACGAAAAGAGTAACAATAAGTTGTTACTCGATACCTTCTTGCTTTTTAAAGGCATAAGACGTCTGCAAAATGTATTCATAAAATTGGGCGAGCGTACTGTTAACCACGAAAAAGTAAGTAGGACGATAAAGTTCTCTGTATTTTTTGAGCGTGTCTCCCTTGAGTCCCGTCACTCGTGTAATTGTTCGGTTAGAAAAACGGTAATCTATATAATCTTCTTCTTCCTGATCTATTAACCGATTTTGGAAAGCGAGCCTTTGTTTATTTTTTCTAAACTGAAACATGCCGATCAGGGCGTCCACATCAACGCCGGCAGCTCCCCCCGGCTCATAGTTAGAACGAAATCCCGAATTACCTTTGCCAAAAACCGAGGCATATTCTTCACGATTTTCCAAAGAATCTTTTTGGTACGAATTAGTAAACACAGTAATCGGATTCAAGAGTTTATATTTCTGTTTCACTTTTACCCGCAGTGAAATATCAAAAGCGGTGTAATTTATCATTGAGCTTACAGGGAACTTTACGGTCGATTTGCCGTTGTAAAAAAAACTGACAGAATCATTCTGACCAGCTGTAAGTTGGTATGCTCCGGTTGAATCTGTAACAGCCCGTGCGCCCGATGTGCTGTATACAAACACATCAGGAACAACGTATAACTTGGAAGAATCATAGACGGTTCCTGAAATGGTGATCTGCCCCAAAACATTCGTGGAGAAAAAGACCTGCGTAAGTAAAAGCAGGCCAGGAATTTTTAGAATTAATTTTTTATACAAAATGGTTTGCGATATTACGAAAATGATTTTACGAAGTTACAAGGCATGGCTTTTTTAACGAGGGTTTTTATTTTAAACATGGCGCGAGCAGAGATTTGCCGCTGTGTCAAGTCAGGAAGGATCAGTTATAAAAGTAAGATTGGATTTCTATAGTAAATAAACAAAAAGGGAGAATTCCGATTTTATTGGACAGCCAGGTTTTATTTGGCTTAAAAGGTTTATGGTTTAAGAAAAACATCATGATTTTTTTCATTAAGTAAGCCGTCAATTATTTTAGGATAGAATTCATGCTCGAGTTGATGAATTTTTTTTGATAAACTTTCTACAGTGTCGTTTTCGGTTACCTCACAGCTTTCCTGGAAAATTATTTTGCCGTTGTCATATTTTTCATCGACATAATGAATGGTAATGCCGCTTTGCTTTTCTTTAGCAGCGATCACGGCCGAATGCACAGCGTTTCCATACATGCCTTTTCCGCCATGAGCAGGCAATAAGGCGGGGTGGATATTGATTATTTTTTGAGGAAACAATGCAATCAATATTTCCGGTATCATCCACAAAAACCCCGCGAGCACAATCAGATCGGGGTGAAAGGAATTTATTTGTTGTACATATCCCCGTTGTAAAAATTCATTTTTCGTTATCATCAACATCGGAATATTTTCTTTAGCGGCAATATCAAGTACACCTGCCTTCGGATTGTTACAAACAATCAAAGCGACGGTAACGTTTTTATTTTCTTTAAAATGATCAATTATTCTTTGTGCATTGCTTCCGGCGCCTGAAGCAAAAATCACAATATTCTTTTGCAACCCGGTATTCATTGCTTCTTGAAATTTGAAATTGGTTAAAAAAAATATTTGTTTATGTGAATCAAAGATGCATTTTTGAATTGTAATTGTCGTTATTTTTTATAAAGAAGATAGGAATATCTTTTAATAATTTATTTTTTTATTAAACATTTATTAAGGAAAATTATTTGAAAACGATTTACAAATTCAGGAAAAAAAATTTTTAGATTGTTAACACATTGTCAACATGCTTCCTTATTTTTGCAGCCAACAACGTATTATTCCAATTATTCAAGATAGGTAAATTAGTGTATGAAGCAAGTCAACCGTCTTTTTACTAAAACACTCACCGTATTCTTTTTTCTTACGCTTGTTTCTTCAATGAAGTCAGTGTATGCCGCCGATGGTGAAGCTCTTTTTAAAGCCAACTGTGCAAGTTGTCACAAACCATTAGAAAGTTATGTAGGTCCTGCGCTAAAGGGCGCCCGCGAAAGAGAGCCCTCTAAAGATTGGGTTTACAAATGGATTGCCAACACCACTACAATGGTCAATACAGATACTTACGCGATAGGATTAAAAGAATCGCATGGTGGTGTGATAATGACTCCTTTCCCCGATTTATCGCATGCGGATATTGATGCCATCCTTGACTGGGCCGATAAATACCAGGTTCCGGGTGCGCCAACTGCGGGAGCGCCAGGAGGAGCAACCGCTGCTGCTGCATCATCTGATAACACGATTTTATACGGATTGCTCACTTTAATCCTGGCTATCGTAGGTCTAATATTATTGCAGGTGAACAGTAACCTTAAAAAGTTAACGGATGAGAAGGAAGGAATAAACTCTCCTGCGCCGGTTCCTTTCTATCGAAATAAAACATATCTGCTTCTTGTAATTATGGTGTTGTTTGTCTTCGCGGGCTATTGGCTTGTGGAAGGTGCGATGGGCCTGGGAAGGCAGCAGGGATATCAACCGGACCAACCGATTTATTATTCACATAAAGTTCACGCTGGAGTAAATCAAATCAGTTGCTTATATTGTCATGGAGGCGCCCAGGATAGCAAACATGCTACTATTCCGGCTGTAAATGTCTGTATGAATTGCCACAAATCGGTAAAAGAATACACGGGGGAGCCTATACATCGTGAGGATGGCACTACGGTAAACGCCAATGATGAAATAAAAAAGCTTTACTCCTATGCAGGCTGGAACCCGGATACAAAGACATACGACAAACCCGGCAAACCGGTTGAGTGGGTTCAGATTCATAACCTTCCGGATTTTGTTTACTTCAATCATTCACAACATGTAAAAGTAGGCCAAATCGCTTGCCAAACCTGCCACGGAGAAATCCAGAATATGGTACAGGTTAAACAATTTGCTCCGTTAAGTATGGGCTGGTGTGTCAATTGCCACAGAAGTACCAATGTCCAGTTCAATGATGATAAAGGGCATGGTAATAAATTTTATAGCCTTTATGAAAAATTCCACCAGGATATAAAAGACAAAAAATACGATAGTGTGACCGTACAAATGATTGGTGGAACTGAATGCGGAAAATGTCATTATTAAGATACATTCCATACACTAATGGAAGAATTAAAAAAGAAACAATATTGTTAATTTCTTAGATCTGATGCAGGTTTAAGGTAATAGTCCGCCAATAGCGGGTTTGGATAAATATGAGTGAAAAAAAATACTGGCAGAGTTTTGGCGAACTGAACCAAAGTGAGGCCAATAAAAAAGCATTGAAAGATGAATTCAGGGAAGAGCTTCCTTTCGAAGAGTTGGGCAATGAAAATATTTTTAATGCAAAAACACCGAGGAGGGATTTTCTGAAATATATGGGTTTCAGTACTGCTGCAGCTGCCATTGCGGCCAGTTGCGAAATGCCCGTTCGTAAAAGTATTCCATTCCTCAACAAGCCAGATGATTTAATCGCGGGTATTCCTAATTATTATGCATCTACTTATGTAATGGATGGGGATGCAGTACCTGTGGTGGTAAAGCAAATAGAGGGAAGGCCGATTAAGATAGAGGGTAACAATCTTTCTACATTGTCAGGAGGTGGAACGTCTCCACAAATACAGTCTTCTGTTTTGGACCTTTATGATACCACACGCCTTCGCTTTCCAATGGCCAATCGTAAAGAAGCTACGTTTGAAGCAATAGATAAAATGGTAGCAGATGGTTTGGCTGCTAATGCGGGCAAACCTTTGGTTATATTGACTTCAACGATCACGTCTGTTACGACCAAACAAATTATCAGTGAGGTTTTAGCAAAATATCCGGGAAGCCGCCACGTTCAATATGATGCCGTTTCTTATAGCGGGATGATAGAAGCCAACCAGGCCTCTTATGGTAAAAAAGCGATTCCGGCATATCATTTTGAAAACGCTAAAGTAATTGTGAGCCTTGGAGCTGATTTTCTTGGAACATGGTTGAGTCCTGTGGTTTTTGCCAATCAATGGGCAAGCGGAAGACGGATCAATGAAAAAAATCCTTCCATGAGCCGCCACATACAATTTGAAGGATATTACAGTATGACTGGCGCGAAAGCTGACGAACGTTATCTTCACAAGCCATCTCAAACAGGACAAATTGCGCTTGGTTTATTAAAGGCTTTAGGTGGTAATGTATCCTCAAATATTACGGGTGAGTTAGCAGATGCTGTTAAAAAGACTGCTGCTGAATTGATGGCAAATAAAGGTGCAGCTCTTGTGGTATGCGGAAGCAACGATGCCAATATACAACTGATTGTAAATGCCATTAATGAGTCAATTGGTGCGCCTGGTAATACAATTGACTGGAACACTCCGGTAAATTATCGTCAGGGAGTTGACGCAGATATGGTATCACTCACAAAAGATTTGAATGCCGGGAACATTGGTTCTTTACTGGTATTTGGCGCTAACCCGGTTTACAATTATTTCGATTCTCAAAAATTTGCCGACGGCGTTAAAAAATGTCCATTTACTGTTTCTTACAGTGAAAAAATGGATGAAACGGCCGAACTCTGTAAATATGTAATTCCATCACATCATTGGCTTGAAAGCTGGGGTGATGCTGAACCACAAAAAGGCTACATTAGTTTCATTCAGCCGATCATTCATCCATTATTTAAGACGCGCCAATTTGAATCTTCTCTGTTAAAGCTTACAGGAAATCCAGGCGATTACGAAACTTACTTCAGAGCATACTGGACAGAAAAGTTAGGCGGCTTAGATAAGTATGAAACGCTGCTTCAGGACGGAGTCATGGAAAATATGAAGTTGCAAACTGAACAGGTTGCTTATAATACTTCAAACTTAACGTCTGGCGATGCAACTAAGTTGGCCACTTTTTCAAGTCTTGATGCAAATGGTTCCGTAGCGCAAGCGCCTGCAGGCAAAGACACCACAAAGAATCAATCCGCGAGTGCTGTTTTAACGAACGCGACTGCGGGTTCTTTCTCAGGAAATATTTCAGATGCGGCATCAAAAATTGCAGCCATAAAAGGAGGCGACCAAGAAATCGTTTTATATCAAAAAGTAACCATCGGTACTGGTGCGCGCGCAAGTAATGCCTGGCTTCAGGAAGCGAGCGACCCAATAGGCAAAGCAACCTGGGACAATTATGTGATGGTGTCGCCCGAACTAGGGAAAAAGCTATTTGATATTGATATTTTTAATGCGCGACAGGCTGACAAATATGAAATTCATCCCGATAAACCGGTGGTGAAAATTACTGCAAACGGCAAAACTATCGAGCTTCCTGTATTAATAATACCCGGAACTCACCCGGATGTCATTGCTGTTGCCCTTGGTTATGGCAGACAAAGTGCTGATAAATCCAAGACTAAAGAATACATTGGGCCCGCAGCCGATGGGGTTGGTAAAAATCTATATCCATTCGCTTTTTTCAATGGTAATAACATTGTTTACGAAATGCCGGTAGCAATTGAAAGCACAGGCGATACTTATAAAATAGCTACTTCTCAAACTCATAGTATTACCGAAGGTCGCCCTGTAGTAAGGGAGGCAACTCTTGAAGAATTTATCGCAGATCCGGGCGAATTGAATAAAGAACAGGACGAGGAACTCGGGGAATTCGGTAAAAATTTTACCCGTGACGCCACACTTTATCCCACCTTTGACAGGCCCGGAATAAGATGGGGCATGAGTATTGACTTGAACACGTGCATTGGTTGCAGTGCTTGTACCATCGCGTGTGTCGCCGAAAATAATATTTCTACGGTTGGAAAATATGAAGTGTCCAGGTTTCATGATATGCAGTGGATTAGAATAGATCGATATTATACAGGCGATCCTAAAAAGCCGGATGTTGTTTTTCAACCGATGCTTTGCCAACAATGTGACAATGCGCCATGTGAAAACGTATGCCCGGTATCAGCTACCAACCATAGTAGCGAAGGCATTAATCAAATGATTTATAATCGTTGCATCGGAACTAAATATTGTATGAACAACTGTCCATTCAAGGTACGTCGTTTTAACTGGGCAGACTGGAATGGAGCCGATAGTTTCCCTGATAATCAAAGTGGCATTATTTCAGATGCAACTGCTAACCTGGATGAGGATCTTACCCGCATGGTACTTAATCCGGATGTGACAGTACGTTCAAGAGGTGTAATGGAAAAATGTAATTTCTGTCTGCAACGTTTGCAACAAAGCAAATTAAACGCGAAAAAGGAAGACAGAATATTAAAAGACCAGGAAGCCAAGACTGCTTGCATGCAGGCTTGTCCAACCCATGCCATTGAATTTGGAAATGTAAATGACAAGGAAAGTAAAATTGCCAAACTGAGATATGAAGAACAGGTGAACAGAAAGTTTTATGTTTTAGAGCAATTGCATGTTCTTCCAAATATTAATTATCTAACTCAGATAAGGAATACAAAACGGAAAGTAGGAAGCACAACTGAGAAAGTATAACGGAACCGATATAATAGAGATTACAAATACAGGCAGTAAAAAATTTAATCGAAAATGTCATTATTAAAGTACGAATCGCAACTCCGGGAGCCATTAATTGATGGAGATAAAGATTATCACCAGATTACTGAAGATATTATTGGCCCTCTCGAAACCAAGCCAACAAGGTTGTGGTGGATAGGCCTTTCCATTGCATTGTTGCTGTTGGCGTTCGGGGTATATTCGGTGTATAGAGAGGTAGCTTATGGTATAACAGAATGGAATATCACCCGTACTGTGGGATGGGGTTGGGATATTACCAACTTTGTTTGGTGGATTGGTATTGGTCATGCCGGAACACTCATTTCTGCTATTCTTCTGCTATTCGGACAAAAATGGAGAACAGGTGTAAACCGCGCTGCAGAAGCGATGACCATCTTTGCTGTAATGTGTGCCGGTATGTTTCCGATCTTTCACATGGGGCGCGTATGGGATGGATTTTTTATTTTGCCTTACCCTAATTCAAGGGGACCTGTTTGGCCCAATTTTAATTCAGCCCTTTTGTGGGACGTGTTTGCTGTATCTACTTATTTTACAATTTCTTTGCTGTTTTGGTACACGGGTCTTATTCCGGATCTGGCTACTATTAGAGATAGGGCCAAAACGAAGTTCAGAAAAATGTTTTACGGGCTGGCTTCGTTTGGATGGACAGGAAGCACAAAGCACTGGCAACGCCAGGAAAGTCTTGCGTTGGTTCTTGCAGGATTGGCCACCCCATTGGTATTGTCAGTGCACACCATTGTGTCTTTCGACTTTGCCACATCAGTAATCCCAGGCTGGCATACCACTATATTTCCTCCATACTTTGTTGCAGGAGCTATCTTTTCCGGTTTCGCTATGGTGCAATCGCTGTTGATTATTACCAGGAAAGTATTGCACCTTGAAGATTATATTACGATAGGTCATATAGAAGCGATGAATAAAGTAATTGTGCTGACAGGATCTATAGTAGGTTGCGCTTATCTTTCCGAATTGTTTGTTGCATGGTATAGTCAAAACACCTATGAATGGTGGGCTTTCCGGCAAAATCGCGTTAATATTTTCAGCCCCTATGGTTGGGCATATTATGGAATGATCTTTTGTAATGTGGTATCGCCCCAATTATTCTGGTCAAGGAAATTGCGGAGAAATCCAATGTTTACATTCTTTATGGCGGTATTGGTAAATGTAGGTATGTGGTTTGAAAGGTTTGTTATTTTCGTAACATCAACTTACCGCGATTTTCTCCCATCTTCATGGACTACTTACTATAGTCCGAGCATCTGGGAAATTGGGTTTTACCTCGGAACATTTGGGTTATTTTTTACCTGTTACTTTATATTCGCCAAATTTTTCCCTGTAATTGCGGTGGCGGAAATCAAGGCTATTCTAAAAACAAGTGGAGAAAATTATAAAGAAAAAATGTCAACTATTGAGGAAATGGATTCTACTGAATTTTATAAAGAGGAAATGGAGCACGCTCATTGATAACAAACCAGAAGAGACAGGCATAGATCAAATATATTATTAATTTAAAAGCCCGTTTGGGATACAGAATATGATTAAAAAATTTGTTGTCGGTTCTTTCCACGAAGAAAGTGATGTATTTTCCGCGGTAAAGAATGTTAGAAGATCTGGATACAAACTTCACGATGTTTATACGCCATATCCTATACATGGTCTTGATAAAGCCATGGGATTAAGAGAAACAAGTCTTCATACGATGGGGTTTATCTATGGCATCTTGGGTACTACTATCGCACTAACAGGAATGGGCTGGATATTCACTACTGACTGGCCTTTAGATATCGGTGGCAAGCCGCATTTCCCCTTACCTGCCTTTATTCCGATCACGTTTGAGCTGACCGTTCTGATGTCTGGTGTTGGCATGGTTTGGACTTTTTGTTGGTTGTGTAAAATGATGCCTGGCGTGAAAAAGCATCATTTCAATTTACGATCAACTGACGATATGCTGACGATGGTGATAGAGTGTACTGCTAATTCTAACGAAGCTGAAATTTCAAATTTCTTGAAAGAAAATGGTGCTATTGATATAAACACCCAGGACGCTGAAGAAGGATGGTGGTTTGGAAGATACGATAAAGAGCAGAAATTATACAGGTCGGAAGATTTAGAAGTTGTAGAGTGATATTAGGTTTCTAAAAATGAAATGATTCTTTAGTTATAAATGAAAATAGAACTTAATTGTTTGTTTACTGACACTGAAGATAGCTTTATTTAAAATTGATTTAAAAAATTCTAAACCAGAATTTTAGATATGAAAAAAATAAGAATTGGTTTATCTCAGGTTGCAGTAATAGGATTGATAACCCTAATGAGTAGCTGTGGTAATAAGAAGAAACCTGGATTGACTTATATGCCCGATATGGCATATAGTCGCGCTTACGAATCCTATGCGGCCAATAATCTTGCCAATGACAATATCAATTATGTACCCTACCCTGTACAAGGAACAATAAGGAGAGGTGATCTTTTTCCCTACCCGTTGCCAGATGATTCAAATGGCTACAAAATGAGCGCTGAGATTAAAGATCCGCTACCTCCTTTGGATACTGCGCAAATGCAGGAAGCTGCCCGGTTGTTTAATATCAATTGTGCAATATGTCATGGTGCAAAGATGGATGCACAAGGGCCGTTAGCTACCGGAGGTAAAGTTCCGGCGGTCGCTAACTTAACATTGGCTCAATACGTTAAGATGCCAGTTGGCACTATGTTTCATTCGATTACTTATGGCAAAAATAATATGGGAAGTTACGCTTCACAATTAACAAGGAAACAAAGGTGGATGGTGATTCAATATGTGAAAGCAACTCAAATGGGCTCTACCGACGGAAATGCTGTGGCGTGGGCAGATTCTACTGCGAGCGCATCGGCAAGTATTGACACGACAATAAAAAAATAAAATTCAAACTAAAAATAATTTTTTAATGAACAATCAGTATGTAACACCTCCGGGATATAAAAAATGGTCAATCGGATTAATGATTGTGGGTCTTATCGCGTTTATTTTTGGAATCATATTTTTGAGTCCTCTGTCAGGAGCTCATGGTGGAAATCTTGATAGCACCCGCTTTTGGGCCGTGTTGCTTCAGAATAGTTTGTTTTGGCTTTTGCTGGTAAATGTCGCTACTTTCTTTATTGCTATTAATACACTCGCCATTAGCGGATGGCAGGAAGCCTTTCGCAGGGTGACTGAAGCAGTTTCATCTCTTGTTCCTCTTTTGGCGGGCATTAGTATGATCGTTTTGCTATGCATAATTTTTGGAAATAGGAGTGATATTTATCCGTGGCTTGATAAAAACGTAATGGCTAATGATCACATAATGCATGGGAAAAGAGGATTTTTGAATCCTGCGGTTTTCCTTGGGTACTCGTTAATTACCATGTTTCTTTGGTCCTATTTGGGAAAAAGATTCAGAAAGATGAGCCGCTTAACCGATGACGCGGGAAACATGGATCCCGAGACAGCCAGAAAATGGATGAAAAAAAGTATGGGAATTGCGGCATCATACGTTGGTTTTTATATAGTTACAGTAGGTTCATTTATTCCGTGGCTTTGGTTAATGAGTATCGATGCCAAATGGTTTAGTACGATGTATAGCTGGTACACTTTTGCCACTACTTTTGTTGCGGGCATAGCCCTGCTTACTTTGTTTGTCATTTATTTTAAAAACCAGGGACAGCTTGAATTTGTAAATCATGAACATCTCCAGGATTTGGGTAAGTATATGTTCGCATTTTCTATTTTCTGGACCTATATATGGTTTGACCAATTCATGCTACAATGGTATGGAAATATTCCCGAGGAAACAGTCTATTTCAAAATACGCCTTCAGGGACCGTATGAAGGAATATTTTATTTGAACCTGATTCTCAATTTTGTAGCACCTATCCTGATATTTATGAAAAGGGCAACGAAGCGAAATTATTTCATCGTTACATTCATGTGTATATTAATCCTTTTTGGGCATTGGATTGATTTTTACCAGATGGTAATGCCGGGAACAGTGCAGATGCATCCACATTTAGGTTGGTTTGAATTTGGCATTGCTTTAGGATTTGTGGGTATAATAATGTGGGGGGTGAGCAGGTTTGCGTCCAAAGTGCCGATGACCGCAAAGAATAATCCTTTGCTAAAAGAAAGTATTATTCATGTGGTATAACGATGAAAGCAACAGCGTTTTTGCTTAAAACAATAGACGAATCAGTATTTAAAAATCTTAATAGATCCGTAATACGGACGTGGAAAAAATAGTAACATGAACAACTTTTTTATAATCGCGATTGTTGTGCTTATTTTTCTGGTGATTTTCCAGATTTCAAAGGCAAGCGAATACGTAAGTATTTTAAAGGGAGAAGAAAAATCCAGAAAGCAGAATAATAAGATCAATGGATTTTTAATGATAGCGTTCCTTATTTTGGGCCTCATCGGTGTTTGGTGGTGTAACGATATTTTATACCCGGATTCCGGTTTAAAAGTAGGAGCTGCCTCTGTTGAGGGAAAAAGTATTGACGAGATGCTGTGGATTACCATCGTTATTACAGGTGTTGTTTTTTTCATTACTCAAATATTGTTATTTTGGTTTGCTTTTAGATATCAGGAAAACGACAAACAGAAGCCTCTTTATTATCCGCACAATAATAAATTAGAAATAATATGGACGGCGGTTCCTGCAATCACACTGACAGTTCTTGTGGTATTTGGGCTTAAATATTGGTTTAAGTTTACGGCTGACGCTCCGAAAAACGCCCAATTGATAGAAATTACCGGCCATCAGTTTGGTTGGGAAATCAGGTATCCCGGTAAAGATGGAATGTTAGGCAGAAAAAATTATAAGTTGACAGATCCTGCGAAGAGTAATTCTCTTGGAGTAGATTGGGCTGACGCTGCCAGCCGCGACGACGTGCATGTAACCACAACAATGCATGTAGTTGTGAACAAACCTGTCAAATTGGTCATTAATTCTCAGGATGTCATTCATGATGTCGGACTACCGCAGTTTCGTTTGAAAATGGATGCAGTACCAGGAATCCCAACAACTTTATGGTTTACCCCGACTATCACCACAGAGGACATGCAAAAGAAAACGGGCAATCCTGATTTTGTATATGAAATAGCTTGTGATCAGTTGTGTGGAAAAGGGCATTTTACGATGCGTGGAGTTATTATAGTGGAAACTCAGAAAGAATATAACGCCTGGTGGATTAAACAGCGCCCCGAGTATTTAAAAGCCAAGGAATTTATTACTGCCAGCAATGCAAATTCAACGAAAGCAGTAGCGCTAATCAGATAAACGAAATTAATAAAAATCAACAGCCGAAAGGGTTAAAATAGATATCATTATGAACGAAGAAGTACTGCATAAAGGACCTTTGGTGGTGCATGACACAGGCCATGCTAATCATGAACATCCCAAACAGACCTTTATTACAAAATATATATTTAGCCAGGATCATAAAATGATCTCGAGGCAGTTTTTAATTACCGGAATCATTTGGGCTTTCATTGGTGGATTTTTCTCGGTAGTATTTCGCTTACAATTAGGGTTCCCGGACAAAACTTTTCCATTTCTTGAAGATATCTTCGGACATTGGGCAACAGGCGGCCGATTAGACACTGAGTTTTATTATGCGCTGGTAACCATGCATGGTACTATCCTGGTGTTTTTTGTGCTTACGGCCGGATTGAGCGGCACATTTTCAAACTTCCTGATTCCGTTACAGGTTGGAGCGAGGGACATGGCTTCGCCATTCCTGAATATGTTATCCTACTGGTTTTTCTTTAGCGCCTCTGTAGTTATGTTTGCCTCGTTGTTTTTACAGACTGGTCCGGCAAGTGGTGGTTGGACTATTTATCCTCCATTAAGTGCTTTGGGCGATGCTATGGATGGCTCTAAAACTGGTATGGATTGCTGGTTGGCCAGCATGGGACTGTTTATCGTTTCCCAATTATTGGGGGGATTAAATTATATAACTACTGTGTTAAATATGCGGACCAAAGGAATGTATATGACAAGGCTCCCACTTACGATATGGGCATTTTTATTTACGGCTATTTTAGGTGTTCTTACATTTCCGGTTCTCCTGTCTGCGGTAGTGTTATTACTATTTGACCGTCATTTAGGTACAAGTTTCTTTTTAAGCGACATTTTTATTAATGGAAAGATCTTGCCAAATGAAGGTGGAAGTCCTATTTTGTTCCAGCATTTATTCTGGTTCCTTGGTCATCCTGAGGTTTATATCATCGCACTCCCCGCTATGGGCATTACTTCTGAAGTAATCTCTACCAATTCCCGCAAGCCAATTTTCGGTTATATGGCTATGGTGGGTTCCTTCTTTGCTATTTCTTCGTTGTCATTCCTGGTTTGGGCACATCACATGTTTGTTACTGGAATGAATCCGTTTTTGGGTTCTTTCTTTGTACTATTCACACTTTTAATAGCAGTACCATCGGCAATTAAAGTGTTTAACTGGCTGACTACTTTGTGGAAGGGGAATATACATTTCACACCGGCAATGCTTTTTGCCATTGGATTTGTAAGTTTATTTATTTCCGGAGGATTAACTGGCATCTGGCTTGGAAATTCTGCGCTGGATCTACATCTTCACGATACGTATTTTGTGATAGCCCATTTCCATCTTGTAATGGGCGTGGCTTCTATGTTTGGAATGTTTGCCGGGATATATCATTGGTATCCTAAAATGTTTGGCAGGTTTATGAATAATACACTTGCTTATATTCATTTTTGGATCACTTTTGTTGGAGCTTATTTGATATTTTGGCCTATGCATTATGAAGGATTAGCAGGTATGCCTCGCCGTTATTATGATTTTAGTAACTGGGAATCTTTTAAGATGTTTCAGGGGCTCAACGAATTTATTAGCATCGTGGCAATCATTGTTTTTGTAACACAATTCCTTTTTATTTTCAATTTCTTTTATTCAATTTATAAAGGCAGAAGAGTTACTGACAGAAATAAGAATCCGTGGGGTTCCACTACGATGGAATGGACCACACCTGTTCATCCACCGCATGGCAACTGGGAAAGTGAAATTCCGGAAGTACATCGATGGGCTTACGATTATGGAAAGGATGGCAGGGACTTTATTCCGCAAACAGAGCCAATCGGCGTGAATGAAAGCAAGCATTAACGGGTTACTTTTTTAATAACAGATACAATCCTGAATCAATAGCCCTGTTAATTCAGGGCTTTTTTAAATAGTTTTTTATTGATGAATAAATCGGCAACAATAATGCCTCAATCAATTTCTTTTTCGCTGGCCAGTAAAGTGAAAGATTATTTTATACTTATAAAATTTACCTTGAGTTTTTTGGTAGTGTTTAGTTGTGTGGTTTCCTATCTGCTTGCTCCCAATGTATCTTTTAATTTTATTTCAATATTTATTCTGTTTGTCGCCGGTATGTTGATAACAGGATCTGCTAATGCAATTAATCAAACGGTGGAAAAGGACACGGACGCTTTGATGAAAAGAACGGCGTCGAGACCAGTAGCGGCGGGTCGAATGAGCGTGAATGAGGCATGGACATTTGCGATCATCATTGGGGCTACAGGTATAATTATGATGTGGTATTGGTTCAATATAGCAAGTGCTCTAATCGCATTGTTTAGTTTGTTCCTTTACGCATTTGTTTACACTCCCTTAAAAAAAGTAAACTCTATCTCTGTTATTGTTGGGGCTTTCCCAGGCGCATTACCTTGCCTTATCGGTTGGGTGGCAGCCACAGGTGTCATTAGTCCTTTTGCAAGTTTCCAGGTGCTGTCGGCTTCAGGAGACGTTGTTCAATATTCCAACTATGGTGGATATGTTTTATTTGCCATCCAGTTTTTATGGCAGTTTCCACACTTTTGGGCTATCGCCTGGTTAGCGCACAAAGATTACGAGAATGCTGGGTTTAGATTGTTGCCAAGCCAGGCAGGTCCTACCCGGTTTTCGGCTATTCAAACCGTCATCTATTCAATGATGATGGTGCCGGTTGGTATGTTGCCTTTTTATTTTAATATAGGCGGCATTCAGGCTTTCTGGGTTTTATTGGCTTGCAATCTTTGGATGGTATTTGTAAGTATTATGTTAGTGATCAAAATGAACGCAGCAGCAGCAAGACGGGTAATGTTCAGTTCTTATTTTTACCTGATGATCGTTTTTCTTGCATTATTATTAGGTAAAGGGTAAATATTTTTTGGGTTTAGATAGGATTTTAAAAAATAAAATGTTATGATAGCAGTGATGAACGAAGAAAAAAAAAGAATGCACCCGCTTAAGTTTGTTATGTGGGGCGCTTGTGCAACTATCGTAATGATGTTTACTGGTTTAAGCAGTGCTTATGTTGTAAAACGTAACCAGGGCAACTGGCTTACTTACAATATCCCCGGGATTTTTTATTACTCTACTGCAATCATTATTTTAAGTAGTATCACAATTATACTGGCACGAAAAGCATTTGTTGAAAGACAGATGCGTTATTATAAAGCATGGCTTGGCCTAACAATGATTCTTGGAATTACGTTTGTATTTCTTCAATATACAGGATTCAAAGAACTCTGGGCAAGTGGCCTTACACTTACAAGAAACGTTTCATTTTCTTTTCTGTATATCATTGTGGGGCTGCATGCGTTACATGTGATTGGAGGAGTAGTGGCTTTGGTTGTTATGTACTTGAAATCGTTTAGCAAAAGAAGAAAAAATTACAGTCCCATATATATAGAGCTGATGAATACATACTGGCACTTTGTAGATATGTTGTGGATCTATTTACTGTTTTTTTTCATCGTAGTTAGGTAATTAGATATTTAAAGTTAATGGAGATGTTTTGAAATGTATTTCATTTGGTAAACGCTGATTCATAGAAAATGAAAATCGAAATAAAACATGCGGAAATAAAAACCGGATCAATTGACAATAAATTTTATTTTTGTAAAAACCTTTTAATAAATAATAAATGGAAACTGCAGTAGCAAATACAAGAACAAGAACAAGTATATGGTCAGGTGGGAGGAGCCCTTTTAATGTAAGTTATGGTAAACTTATGATGTGGTATTTCCTGGTCAGTGACTCATTTACATTTGGCGCTTTTCTAATTTCTTATGGATCTATACGCTTCAGCTTAAATAATTGGGTAGATCATAATTATGTTTTTAACAAATTCCCGTTTACTGAAGCCAATCTTCCTTTGGCATTTGTAAGTCTAATGACTTTTATTCTAATATTCAGTTCTGTTACTATGGTTTTGGCAGTACACCAGGGACATAAAATGAACCAGGCAGGAGTAGAAAAATGGTTGTTTCTTACTATACTTGGCGGACTTGCTTTTTTAGGCTGCCAGGCTTGGGAATGGACACATCTGATTACCCACCAGCATGAGGTTTTGGTTGATGGTGTAATCCAGCACTGGGGTACTACAGTGTCTCATAATCCCTGGGGACCGGAAGTTATGTATGACGGCCATCTTGTAGCCACTCCCGGCCCGGTTGCTTTTGGAGGTTACTTTTTCGGTATTACCGGTTTCCATGGTTTCCACGTATTTACGGGAGTAGTTATTAACTCTGTTATGTTTATCAAAACAAAAAGAGGCGATTTTGCAAAACGTGGCCATTACGAAATGGTTGAAAAGGCTGGACTTTATTGGCATTTCGTGGATCTGGTATGGGTATTTGTATTCCTTTGTTTTTATCTGATATAACCAAAAAAATTACTAATCTTATTTAATAGCAATTAAAGAAAATATATGTCTGCAGAAATAACACATCTACCCCATACTGAAGCCGATACTGCTCATGTCAAAAGAATTTGGAAAGCGTTTTGGATCTTATTGGTTCTTACCATCATTGAACTGGCTTTAGGGCTAACCATTTATTATATTGATTTGGGAGCTGATCCTAACGAAACAATGGTATTAATGATAAAAGGTACTATTTGTATTTTAACACTGGCAAAAGCCTTTTATATTATTTCAATATTTATGCATCTCGGCGATGAGGTTAGGTCAATGATCCTGTCTATCGGTATTCCCGCCACTTTATTTATTTGGTTCATTGTCGCTTTTATTGCGGATGGCGCCTCATTCAGGCACTTGAGAAATACAGATGCCGGCAGTCGGAAGTATATAGAACAAAAGCAACAATTTCATCATCCCATTGCTGAACCGGCAGAGAAGAGCGACAAGAAATTGGATTGATTAAATGATTACATAGATTATGAAATTTTAAATTAGCTGTTGCTCTTCGCAATGGCTAATTTTGCTTTACGAAGAACATGAATAAAAAATCTTTTTTAGCATTAATGGTAGCCATCCTGGTTCCTCTATCCGGCTATCTTTTAGTAAATCATTATAGCAAAGATGCCATAGACATGCCTAACAGGTATTTTTATGATAGTGTGAATGTGGTCCAAAAAGATGGTAAAGCTATTTATGATACTGTATGGCATCATGTAAGTAATTTGCATCTAACCAATCAACTCGGTCAACAGGTATCGCTTGACGAACTGAAAGGAAAAATAATTGTGCTTGATTTCTTTTTCACTCATTGCCCTACTATCTGCCCACGACTTGCTGTAGCAATGAAGAAATTGCAAAACTCTTTTCCGGGGCAGGATTCAATCGTGCAATTTTTGTCCATCTCAATTGATCCTGAACATGATTCTGTAGCTCAATTAAGGAAATGGGCAGACAAGTTTAATGTAAATCCGGATAGCTGGTGGCTGCTCACCGGCAACCGGGACAGTATTTATAATTTTGCGCTTCATGAGGTAAAAGCCAGTGTAGCCGATCAGAATATAGATACGGCCTTTATTCACTCTGAAAAGTTTTTTCTTCTTGACAAAGATAGAGTAGTGCGGGGATGGTTTGATGGCCTGGATCCTGCGGCCCAGGCGAAATTGGTGAATGCTATTCCTTTACTAATGCTGGAGAAAGATAAAAAGAAAACTTTTGCCGATTTTTTTGAAAACCTCTTAAAGGGAAGCACTACGAATCCATAATCTTATTGATGAATATTCCGAATAATTTTCCCAAACCAATTTTGAAGAGGAATGATAAAGGCGCTGCAAGCCTTATCTGGATCATTTCCATTGTAGCATTTCTTGCAATCGCAGCGCTCCCCAGCGTAAAATTAAATGCGAAACTAAGTTTCGATCCACATGTTTTTGCAACCTTTAATGCTATTGTTAACTCATGCGTTGCGCTATTATTAATAGCAGCATTAATAGCCGTAAAATCTAAAAAATATATTCTCCACAAAAAAATAATGATTGCGGCTATTATTCTTTCTGTCTTTTTCCTGATCTCATACGTATTTCATCATTTGCTGAGCGGCGAAACTAAATTTGGCGATATGAATCATGATGGAATTCTCAGTCCTTATGAAAAAGCGCTTGCGGGTTCACTTCGATATGTTTATTATTTTATTTTGATAACACACATTCCGCTCGCGGCAATCGTTTTGCCCTTTGTATTATTTACCGCATACCGCGCGCTTTCGGGCGACTATGAAAAACATAAAAAGCTGGTAAGAGTTACCTGGCCTCTTTGGTTTTATGTAGCTATCACAGGCGTTGCAGTTTATTTTCTGATAAGGCCTTATTATTGATTTGTAATTTGCCTGATTAGCAAATTATATTTCAAGTTCTTTTGCAGGGTCCCAGAATAGTTTTTTAAATTCAATTACGGTATCATTCTCAACTTTTATCTTTTCCTTTAATAATAATTCTTCCATAAGGGTAGGAGTAGAAAAATGAGCTTTCCCGGTAAGCATGCCATTCCTATTCAAAACACGGTGAGCCGGCACTTTTGGAGAGGCATTGTGCGCTCCGTTCATTGCCCAACCTACCATGCGGGCAGACATCTTAGTTCCCAGGTAATTGGCAATAGCGCCAAACGAAGTAACGCGCCCCCTGGGTATTTGCCTGACGACATCGTACACGTTTTCAAAAAAAGAATATTCTTTATTCACTGAACGGGCAGTTTCTTTTTTGCCGGGTTTTCCTGTCTTTATCATTTTATAATCTTTGTAGTTTATAGACGAATCTTTTTAAGAAATGAATTTCAATTTAATAAAAAGCAGCGAAAGGCTGCTGTTTTCAGAGCAAAATATAAAGATGCCGAATTTGTTTATTTACTACAATGATAATACGTTGTTAACAAAAGCGAAAAAGTGCATTTTCTGCTAAAATGAAAATTGATAAAAATTGTTGCTTTACTCATATACCTAAAAATTAGCGAATAGAACCGTATCATAAATCCAGTAAACGAACTTTTATGAAGTATTTTTATTTTGATTTCAAACCAGGAATTAGCCCTGGTATAGTGCTTTGTCGCGGTAACTATTTTTTATATTTGAAAAAAATAGTTCCTTTACCATACTCAAAAGAAATATACCATGTCTCTCCACCTTTACAGAAGACGCATAAAAATTGTTGACCGTCACATCAAAGCTAAAGCAACGGGGAATATAGAACACCTGGCTCATAAGCTGGAACTTTCCAGGGCGGGTACTTATAAATTTTTGGAAGAAATGAAAGAAGAAGGTTTCCCGATTGCTTATTCAAAAATGGAGAACCGCTACTGTTATTCAAAACCGGGAAAAATGATCGGGTATGTTTTTATGGAAGAAAGCGTGGGTGATTTTGATGAAAAACACTCGGGGGGGGG
>Ga0164241_10002124_pt1 | contig 22256 bp, 27 predicted proteins | sample OricomyardsoilBY_FD_108780 | JGI IMG/M metagenome (GOLD analysis project Ga0164241, IMG submission 108780) | Backyard soil microbial communities from Emeryville, California, USA - Original compost - Back yard soil (BY) | ecosystem: Environmental > Terrestrial > Soil > Unclassified | place: USA... | reverse complement strand
CGTGGTACGCCTGCCTGGCCGTCCCACCAGATCGAGAAAGTTATTGAAGACAGTTTCCGCCAGCGGCTGCATGGCGGCGAGCTGCGCAGCCGTGGCAGCCCGGATGGAGTCTTCATCGCGGCCGATACCGGCACTGGCCAACTCGTCGCGATAGGCAGGCAGCCGCAGCCAGCGTTCGATCATGGCTCCATCCGCCTCCAGGTGAAACTGGAAGCCATAGGCGTTGGATCCGAACCGGAAGGCCTGTTGCTCGCAGGTGTCGGTGCGCGCCAGTTGCACGGCATCGGCGGGCAGATCGTAAGTGCAGCCATGCCATTGGAAAACCGGTGCGCACTCACCCAGATGACCGAGCACGGGATCTTCGCGCCCTGACGCGGTGGTCTTCAGGTCGTACCAGCCGATCTCAAGCTCAGTGTGCCGACGCACCGGCGCTCCCAGCACATGCGCCAGCAGCTGTGCGCCCAGGCAGATGCCCAGCACGGGCTTGCCCTGTCGCAGCGCGGCTTCGATGGCCAGCAATTCGGTCTTGAGGTGTGGATGCCGGTGTTGATCCTGCACATTCATCGGTCCACCCAGCACGATCAGCCCGTGATAACGATCGACGCTGGGCTGCGCGTCTGGATGGCGCTGGAAATTGTGAAAGCGGATGCGGTGGCCGCGCGAGCGGATACGGGCGTGCAGCGTGCCCAGAGGCTCCGCGGCCACGTGCTGGAAGACCATCAGGCGCGACATGGAGGCGCCACGATAAGTGGCCGGCGACCGCCGCGCAACGCAATCGATGTCCGCGGCGTGGGCAACGTCCTACGACAGCAGGCAGCACTGGCGGCTACCGCTTGCGATGCCTGTACACATCTAATGATGGCCCGCCCATCGGAACAAGCCATGACCCGCGAACAAATCGACAACACCCGGCACGATCTGCTGCACCAGATGGCGTACCCCGGCTGCTTCCACGCCGTGGATCTGATGCTCGATGAGTCGCTGTCGCATGAAGAGAAGGTGTGGATACTGCGACAGCGGATTCTGCACCTCACGGCGGAACTGCGCGCTGGCGCGCTCCACCAGAAGGGCGGGAGTCGCACGGCGACAGTCGAGCGCCTGCACGAAGCGCAGCGCACGTTGCTGTTCGTGATGGCCGCGCCCCGCATTCCGGTCACCGCCAGCTGACAACTCAGTCGCAGGTGTTCGGATCGGGCACCGAGGAGACGGGTCGATCGCCCTTCCTCAGGTCGTCGAACAGGTGCCCGTTGGCTGGCGGTCCCTCGGAACTGCACGAGAAGAAGCCCAGCATGATGATGCAGTTTCCCACCCGCACATAGGGCAGGGGCAGCAGCCCGGCTTTCTTCTCCTCGGGATTCCATTCGAAACTCTGCTTCTTCGGTTCGCAGGCCTGGTGCGCCACCTTGGGTGGCGGGCTGAATGTCGGCGGCTGATCTCCTTTGGCCGCGCTGCGTGCAGCCGCGCTGGCAGCCTGGCCGTACCAGTCGATCGAAGGGCGGGGCGCTTCAGGTTGCGGCGGCGATTCCGATTCGGTGGGAACTGCCGGCGCAACGATCGGTGGCGGATTCCTTGTTGCCGGCGCGCGAGTGCGAGGTTGCCTTGGTGATGGCGTGCGCGTTATCACCGGCGCGGGTTGATCCGGCGGCCAGATGCTGACGAACTGCCATATCGCCGGCTCACTCGGCCTGCGGTTGCCGAAGCTGAACAGCAGCAACAGCAACGCGTGCGCAAGCAGCGCCAGCAAAACCGCCGCCGCGCGGACCCTGGTCGGTCGAAGCGGGCGGCGCATCCCGGATCAGACGCGCCGTCCGCTTCGAGGTTCCTCACACCGAAAGATTCGCCATGGCCAGCATCGGCAACGCCAATCCGATCGTGACACCCATTGCCGTGCCAAACATGCTCAAGGCGGCCATCATGAGTCGTTTCATCGCGCTGTCCTTGCAAATGGGTGGGTTTCACTCTGTAAGACGCTCGCCGATGCCTCCGCGGATGCAAACTTCCGCCTCAAACATTGCTTTCCGGCAGCGCCGGGAGCATGTTTGCCGCAAAATCAAAGGGGGTTTCGCATGCTGCCACTGGATCGACGCGGATTCATTGCTTCGCTGGGCGGAGCCGCCGCCGTTTCGCTGCTGAGCCACGAGGCGCGCGCCGATGCACTCGAAGACGCGCTGATGGCGCGAGGTGCGGATCCGAACAAGAAATATCCCACCGTGGCCGAGCTGGCCGCGCAAGTGCCCGACCTGCCACGCCGTCGCGGCACCGGCGCCGTCTTTTTCAATGCCCAGGCCGGCGGCAAGCTGCCGCTGCTGGAAAAAATGCCCGCGAAACCCACGCTGGTGGATTTCTTCAACCTGCGTTTCCAGCGCACGCGCAATCACTGCTTCCAGAGCGCCGCGCTGGCGCTGAAGAACGGCGTGGATGAACAGATAGTGCTGGCCTGCCTGCTGCACGACACCGTGCAGGAACTGATGCGCACCGACCATGGTTACTGGGGCGCGCAGCTCTACGAGCACTACGTACCGGAGCGCACGGCATTCGCCATCAAATACCATCAGGCATTGCGCTTCTTTCCGGATGAGAAGGTCGGTTACGAAATGCCGGACTTCTACCGCACGGCTTTTGGCATCGACTACGTTGCCGTGCCGCATATACAGCGCGACTACGAAATGGTGCGCAAGCACAAGTGGTATGACGCCCCGCGCGCGGTGACGGTGAACGATCTGTATGCCTTCGACGCCAATGCCAAGGTGAGCATCGATCCCTTCATCGACATCATCGGCCGGCATTTCAAGCAGCCAAAGGAAGGGCTGGGCAACGACAACAGCCCGGCCGCGCATATGTGGCGCACGCTCGCCAATCCAGACGCGCCGCTGTAGAAAAAGTTCAGATCATCGCGCTGAACCTATAACGTTCCATGACTGGAACCACGTCGCCGCGCCGCTGTCGGACGTAAGCCTTCCACAGCGAGGACGTGTGATGTTCAGGCAACTGATGGCAGGAATCGCCGCATGTGGCATTTGCGTGGGCGCGCTGCGCGCCGCGGAGCCGTCACCCGTCGAACAGCTCGAAACCTTTGTCGTTTCCGGCGAACAACCCGGTCCCGGGCTGTGGAAGGTCTCGAAGGGCGATCATGTAATGTGGGTGCTCGCCTCGTATGGGCCCCTGCCCAAGGGCATGACCTGGCGCACCGGGGAAATCGAGAAGCGCATCGCCGAATCGCAGGAAGTGCTCTCTGGCGGCGGCGTCAACATCGGCGCCAACATCGGAATATTGCGCGGACTGACGCTGATACCGGCGGCGCTGAAGGCCAGCAAGATTCCCGACGGCCGCACGCTGAAGGATGTGCTCCCGGCCGAGACCTACGCGAAGTGGCTGGCGCTGCGCCTGAAATACATCGGCAAGGATGATGACGTCGAAAAGCTGCGTCCATCCATCGCGCTCGAGCAGTTGCGTGGCGCGGCCGCCAGGAAGAACGGCCTCTCCGGCGGCCCGAATGTCTTCGCAGTGGTCAGCGATCTGCGCAAGAAGCACAGGGTTGCACGCAATATGCTGCCCACCATCTCGCGTACCCTGAATGTGGAAAATCCGCGCGGCATTCTGAAGAATGCGCAGAAGCTGCAGCTACCCGATGTGGAATGTTTTACCGAAGGCCTCGACAAAGTGGAGTCGGAGGTCGAACGCGCGAGGCAGCTCGCCAACGCCTGGGCGCGCGGCGACATTCAGACCCTGCGCAGCCTGCATCGCAACCTGAAAATCAAGGACGCGGTGCAGGAGCGTTGCACATATGCGCTGACGGTTGCCCTCAGTGAGGGCGAGTCCGCGAATTCTGCCCACGCGAAGAAGATGTTCGACGATGCCATGTGGCACATAGAACAGGCCAGCGTTCAGTCGCAGATCGACTGGGTCGCCGCGGCGCAGAAGTCGCTGGAGAAGAATCGATCCACCTTTACCATTCTGTCGGTCGGGGATGTATTCCGGCCCGATGGGCATTTGGAAAAACTGCGCGCACTGGGTTACACGGTGGAAGAGCCCCGATAGCGCGGTTCAAGCCGCCCGGCTGACCTGGTAACCCGCACGCTGCAAAAAAGCCTGGATGCTCTGCGAGCCCAGCAGATGGCCGATTCCCTGGCAGGCGAAGGCGGTGGCGTTTCTTTGCATGATCCCGGCGGTTCGGGTTACCCAGGCCTTGTTGCGGTCGGCACCCACTAATTTACTGATCAGCGGATAACGCCTGCCCTGGTTGCGTTCCATGGCATTCAGCGCGCGCAAATCTCCATGTAGCCAGCCATCGAGTCGCTGACGCGCGTTGTCCACGTCTTCGGCCTCTATCAGTCCTCGTCGGAACAATTCCAGATCCAGCGCGATGCGCGTGTCCGCGGCCATCGAATCACGAAAGCGCGCGATTTCATCGAATGACGCCCATTCGGAATGCACAGCCTTCCCGGCCTGCTTTGCCTTGTTGCGCAGCACGCGTTCCGGGATGGAGGAGTAGTCCACGCCCAGCGCGTGGTCCTGCAGATACGAAACCGCTGAATACGCATCGGACAATGGCGTGGCGTCCAATGCGTCCTCTTTCAAGCCCTCGCGTACCAGCGCGGCACGCAAGCGACGCATTTCGTCCTGGGTGATGGAGTCCACGAGCTTCGGTCCCGACGGTGCTCGCGGCGCAGGTGGAGGACCGGAGGCAGGGTCGGGATTTTCGGTCCAGAACTCTGTGCTGGCGTCAAAGGCACGCAGTACCTGTTCAGACTGCCAGGCACTGTCTGCGCGTACCGGAAGTTGCCCAAAGAAGTACAGCTTCGCACTGCCCCGCCGTACCAACCACAGCGGCGGGCCGGCAGGGGTGGCCGCTGCAGCCGGTGAAAGCGCCAGCCAGGTTGCGGCAGACCCGAGAAGCAATTCGCGGCGGTCGAGTTCTGTCATGTTGGCTCCGACGAATATCCCTGTAAGGATGCGCGAGCTGCTCAAATGGTCGCAAGGCAGCCAGCTCGAAAAGCTGCGCGTGCTGGTTACACGTCTGGAGAGCCGCGATAGGATGCGTTCCTGGCTACAGTAGTTTGCAGCCTGGTTGGAGGTCTGCACATGCGCCTGCGACTATTGCTGATCCTGCTATTTACGCCGGCCGTGCTGCTATGCGCGGAAACGCCTGCCATCGTTGCCTTCATCGACGTCAACGTCGTGCCGATGGACCAGGATCGCGTCCTGATGCACCAGAACGTGTTGGTGCGCGGCGGGAAGATCGACGCCATCGGACCGGTGGACCGCCTGACGGTGACGGAAGCCGCCCAGCGCATCGACGGCAATGGCCGATCGTGGCTCGTGCCGGGCCTTGCCGACATGCACACGCATCTGAGCACGCAGGAAGATGCCGCGCTCTATGCAGCCGCTGGCGTGACCACTGTGCTGCAGATGGGCGGAGAGAGCAGACTCGAACCCGTGCTGGCGTTGCGCAATGCACTGGCTGGCGCGCTTGCACCACAGATTTATTTCGGCCTGATGCTCGACGGGCCGCAGCCACTCGCGGGAGGCTGGCCGGTGCATTCGGTCGCCGAGGCGCGCCTGGCCGTGCAGGTGGCGAAGGATCGCCATTACGATTTCATCAAGGTCTACAACGGACTAGGCCCCGAAGAGTTCGACGCCGTCGTCGCGGAGTCGCGGCGGCAGGGTTTGGCGGTAGTCGGGCACGGCGTGCGCTCCGTGGGCCTTCCTGCCGCGCTGTTTCGGGGCCAGGTGATGGTCGCGCATGCCGAGGAGTTCTTTTACACCGCTTTCGGCAACAAGCCGGATGAGACGCTGCTGGCGAAGGTGGTTGCGGACACGGCCCGGTCTGGCGCCTACGTCACCGCCAACCTGAGTTTCCTCGATGCGATCGACCGGCAGTGGGGCAAGCCAGCCGTGCGCGAGCAATTTTTCAACGATCCGCTGGTGCGTTACATGTCGACGGTGACGCGCGTGCTCCAGTGGGAATCGCCACGCCGCAATTACGCCGTGTTTCGCGGCAGTTTCCCGATGCCCATGGCGTTCATGCGCAAGTTCGTCGGTGAGCTGTCGCGTGCCGGCGTGCCGCTGCTGGCCGGCACCGACAGCCCGCTGATCCCCGGATTGATCCCCGGCGCCGGACTCAACGAAGAACTGCGTACGCTGGTGGAAGCCGGGTTGTCGAATTACCAGGCACTTTCCGCGGCAACGCGAGTCCCTGGCGAATTCGTTGCCAGGTACGTACCGGGCGCCACACGCTTCGGCGTGGTACAGGTGGGGGCACGCGCCGATCTCGTGCTGGTCGAAGAGAACCCTCTGGCGAAGCTCGGCACCCTGCGAACACCGCTTGGTGTCATGAAGGCGGGCAAATGGTGGTCCGCCGCCGATATCCACGCCGTGCTGGAACAGAACCGCAAGGCAATGGACGAAAATATCCGCGAGGCGCTGAGGGTGGGAGATCCGCGATAGACCTGGCGGCGGAATCTATGTGGGCGCAGCGAATGCACACGGTACAATCCGTCCCTTCCCGGCGGGCCTGTAGCACAGCGGTTAGTGCAGGGGACTCATAATCCCTTGGTCCTTGGTTCGAATCCAAGCAGGCCCACCAACCCGGTCAAGGACTTGCGTGCGTTTCCGCTTCCGCGCGCCGACCGCGACAACCAATGAACAACCATCTGTTTCCGCCGCCACCAGCGCGGCGAGCTTCTCGCCCAAATCGGATTGCGAGCGGCGGCTGAACAGGTGGCTGTAGACCTTCAACGTGATGCTCGGATCGCGATGGCCGAGCGCCCGCGAAACCGCCACAACGTCCGCTCCTGTGGCGATCCACATGCTCGCGCAACTGTGCCGCGCGTCGTGAACGCGGATGTGGCGCAATCCAGCACGCCGCAAGGCAGGTCGCCATGCGCGCTTATGAAAGTTGTGTTGATCCATTGGGCCCCCGTCTGCATTCGGAAAAACCAAGTCCAACGGCCCGGTCGGACAGGCGAGCTTCCACTCGCGCAATACCGCGATGACGAACGGTGGCAGTGAGACAAATCGCTGCCCTGCTGCGGTCTTCGGTGGGCGCAGCACGCCGCTCTGGCCGCAAAGCTGCCGACGAACAAAAAGCCGGCTCGAACCCAGCTCTACGTCCTGCCAGCTCAGTCCCAACAGCTCGCCAAGCCGCAATCCACCATAAAAGAGCACCAACAGCGCCGTGCACCAGTACGGATCCGCAGCGGCGACAGCTCGGGTGATCTCCAGCGGATTGAAGATGGCGCCATCGATCGGTGCGTCATCCTGCCGTGCGGCCTTCAACCGCTTCACGTCGAGGGCGGCGTTGGTAGTGCAGTAGCCTTCGCGCTTACAGAATTTGAGAAAGGTGCCCATCGAGCGCAGCGCGCCGTTCACTGTCGTGATGCCTTTAGTCTCCGCCTTGGCGCGGCGAGTTCGAAGTTCCGCGACCTTCTCTGCGTCCTTGCTGCGCTCGGCCTTTTCGATGGCAGCATCGGCAGCCGTAATCGCACGAGTGCGGATGCGCTGCAACTCCGCGTCGCGCCATTCCCGCAGAAGCTTGGCCGAGATATCGCAAATGCGTTTGCCGGTGCAGTAGGGCGTGATCCGTGCCAGATCACGGTCGTAGTCGTGTGCGGCACTCGGAAGCAGTCCGATGTAGTGCTCGCGGCGGAAGTGCTTAACGGCTTCCTCCCAGCGCATACCAACGTCCAGTACTGCGCCGCCTGCGCGCTGCTGTTCGAGCTTGGCGGAGTAAAGCTCCGCCTCGCGCTTGGTGCCGAAACGGCGGTAGTTCATGCCGCCTGCTGGCTTCGGAAATCTCACCTGCCAGCCGAAGACGCGGCGCTCGCCCTTGCCGTCTAGAATGTACTTGCCAGCATCGTCCTTCTTGTAGAGCGGTTCAGGCTTTCTCATTTGCTTTTCCCATTCTTCGATTCTTGGTCTGCTTTCGTGGAGTCGGGCTTGTGCAGGGCGCAGTGCCGGGACTTGCTGCCCTTGCCAGTGCCGCGTCCCATCTTGACTGCCCATATCCGAAGGCAGCCGGTGTGTTCGCATTGGTAGATGCCCACGGTGGGATGCTTGCGCATCAGTTCAGCCAGCGTGATGCCGAACTCCAAAGGTAAAGACAGAATTACCGGGCGCATCGTCACGCCCTCGTGGGCCGACAGTTCGAAGACTGCACCGATGTGCGGCATCTCACCGTTCGGCTGGAGCAGCCCTCTTACCTTGTATAGAAATTCGAGGCGATCCAAGCGCATCGTGCGCCCGCCGACTGAGCGCCCGGCTTCGCCAGCCAGCAGCCGTACAGCCGACGCAATCGTGAAATGCAGTTCGCGGTATGTCTCTCTGCGCTGACGGACCATTGGCACCCCGCGATCAATGCGCTGGCTTTCCATTTGCACGGCCTCTCGTATCGGGTTAGTCGCCCTTACGAAGCGGAGCAGCCACTGAGTCGCGGTGAGAAGTTGATTTTGAGTAAGCATGGCGGGAATTCTCTCTCGCCTGTACCGAAAGCAAAACCGATTTCGGCGCGCGTAGAGCGCGACCCACGATATCGTGGCTCCCGGATATAGCAGACGATGTTATATCCGTGAGTGCGCGACGTTCGACATTCGCCGATCCTTAACCGTCACTGGCACCGGTGGCGGTGCCGTTACGGAGAGGACAATGGCGAAAGAGGAATTGCTCGGGACAACGACCTTCCTGAAGGAAGCGGGTATCAACGCGGGCCGCATGCGGCTGCTGGAGGCGGCTGGCGTCATCAAGCCGTTGAAGGCCGACAGTGGGCGGCGCATCTTCACACGCAAGGACGTGGAAGCGGTGAAGGCGCACATGGCAAAGCGCCCGCCGAACAAGTACGCGCCCAAGGCGAATGCCTCGTAATCTGCCATGTCGGAAGCAGCAAGCACGCCTCCGGCGTTGCTCATCACGCCGCAATCGGACGGTTCGTGGCGCGTGGAGGTCATTAACTCGCGCTCCGCTCCAGCCGATCCAGTAGCGCAGAGTGCCGAGCAGTGGCTTACCTCCGCGGAGCTAGCCGCATGTACAGGTGTCGGCTCTACCACATGGGAAGCGTTGGCGAAGGCCGGCAAGGTGCGCCATTTGCGCGTCGGAAAGGCGCTGCGTTTCCTCGAAAGTGAAGCGCGCGCGGATATGCGCGCATGAGCGGCGAGGCACCGACGGCTGAGCAGATTGCCCGGTGGGCGAAGGTTTGTCCGAGAGTTGGTTTGTTCTCGCCTGAATTGTGCTCCTTCGAGGATTGGGCGCGGACAGCGGTTCGTTGGGAAAAGCAGCGCGCTGAATACGCCACCCAGGAAGAGGCAGAAGAGGTTCGCTACGGAGCGTACGCCATGAAGTTCCTGCCGCGTCCACCGAAAGGCATGGATGCGTTCGAGGCGAACCGATGGTACCGCGACGGCGGACTGGATCGTGTGAATGCGTTTTACGCACGGCGTTGGGAGATCTCCGCACAGCGCGAGACGATGAAATCTGCCCTGCGTATCTCGCCTGCCGATCCACGGGTGCCGACCGAGGAGGAGTTGATTGCCTTAGCGCTATCCGCACCGAAGCGCCGGAATGTTCGATGAGCACGGTAGACAAGCCAAAAATCCCTGACGGACTGTACCTGACTATCGCCGCGCTGTTGAATGCGAAGGATCACCGCGGCAGAAACATCGATATCCGCGATCCTGCGATTAAGGCTCACGTGCGGAGCGAGTGGCGAGAAGCACTCTATGTGCAGCAAGCCTCCGATGACGATCTGCAAGACCTCATCGACAAAATGCGCCACATCAAGGCGAAGGAAGATGAGACTCCAAAAAGTCACACATTCCCGCTGGAGCTGATTGTGACTGGCGCCGGGTTGGCGGCGATGGATTTGGTGGAGCGTGAGGCCGTAATTGTCGGCCTGCTCTGGCTGCAGTCTTTGGTCCAGATTCATGCATGGCGGGGTATCGGCAAGACTTGGGTGGCGCTGCATCTGGCCATCGCCATTTCTGGCGGCGGGCCGTTTCTGGCTTGGAGCGTAACCAAGGCGCGGCGCGTGCTGTATGTCGATGGCGAAATGGCACTCATAGAGCTGCGGCAAAGAGTGCTCGCCCTGTGCGGCGATGTGATCCCCGAGTACCTGGAGCTGATGCCGAGCGAGCTTGTATTTGGGCAGCTCGGCGCTGGGTTGATCTTGAATGATCTGGATCAGCAGGCGCGCTTCCTTGCGACTCTGGACGCGCTCAAGGCGTTGGGGCGGCAGCCTGAAGTCCTGATATTCGACAACTTGTCGTCACTCACCACTGGCACTGACGAGAACAGCAACACAGAACAGGATGAGTTGCTCGCGTTCTTTCGCGGCCTCCGGCATGCCGGCTACACCGTCGTGTTTGTTCATCATGACGGCAAGAACGGGCAGCAGCGGGGTGCTTCTAGGCGTGAAGACTTTCTGGACTTGGTAATTCATCTGACCGAAGACACCGCTGCGCCCCGCGATCCTCCTTCGTTTCGCTTTGAGTTCACAAAGTCTCGTGGCCAGCGTCCGAAGCCCAGCGAGTTCATCGTGACGATCTCGGCAGGCGAGCGCGGCGGGGTGGAATTGACAATGGACAAGCCCGGAGATCGTCGAGGGCAGGAACCGGAACCGATGCAGAGGGAGCATGTGCTGCTATGGGTGTTCAAAGAGTGCGCAGCCGGGCGCGACGTAACGCGTACCGCGATCAAGGATCACTTTGGTCTGGGTAAGTCCACTGCCAACAAGCACGTCGAAAAGCTCATCACGGATCGACTGTTGTCGGGCGCGGCTGGGCCGCTGAAGGTTACGGATCGCGGCGGCGAACACCTCACGCGGGTATTCCCCAAGGAGGTCTTTTGATCCTCGCTGCGCGGCCGTCAGGGGTGACGGTCTGGACCCCAAATCGACCGCCAGCTCTTTTGTCGGAGACCGTGTGGCGGTCCGCTGACGGTCGAGCCGCGTGCTTTCGCAGGAATTCCCTGTGTTTGGCCGCAGGCCGCGTGGCGGTCTTGCCTAACGGTCGCGACCGCCTCGACCGTGTCGACCGTCACCCCTTTAGGGTGACGTCGAGACGCGGTCTGGCTGGCGGCCAGAGAGTGAAATCTCAGTGCGGCTCGCGATTTTGGGTCGGGGGTACGATGAATCAAAATGCTGCATCGCAGCAAAACGCCCCCCTCCTCAATTACGCGGCAAAAAGCCGCCTGATTGGTTCATAGCGCGATGAACGATGAACCTTCTGCGCAGCGCACGCGGCGTCGCCTAACACCAGATGAACGTCGGCGGCGATACGCAGAGAAGATTGCTGCTCGGGAGGCACGCTCTGCTCAACGAGAATCAGACCGCGCGGCGCGGCTCGCATCACCACTGCATCGGTATCGCTTGCATCGCAAGTCCGTTCGCAAGCGCGGCATCGCCTTCACTCTGAGCTTTGAAGAATGGCAGCGCGTTTGGCGGGAGTCGGGCCACTGGGATGATCGTGGCAGGCCGGGAGCGGAAGGCTACGGCATGACTCGCATCAACAACGCTGGCGGATACGCGGCAGGAAATGTCTGCATCTGCTCGCGCAGCGAGTCCAGCCGCGCACGTTGGGCAGTGAATACAGAGTGACCGCCGCGCTGCCAATCTCAGACGCGGCGCTCGCACTCGGCATTCCGCAGACCGAGCTGCGTGCGTTGATAGCGGCCGGAGCGCCAGTAGCGCAGCGCGGCGGGAAGGGGCGAGGTAACTGCACGCTGGTCGATCCAGAAGCTGTCCGCACATGGCGGGCGGCATCTGCGAATGAACGACTGTTACAGACGCTTGCGGCCGAGCTCCCCGAAGTGCTGGCCACGGCAATGGCCGAAAGCCACGCGCTGGCCACAGGCTTGAGCAAGGGACAACTAGCGGCCGTCTTGGCAGGCGCTTGGTACGTAGCGGCCACGAGAGCGCTCGACGCTCTGCGTGCGCATAGCTCGGCGATTCCCGATCTCTCCGTCGTTCCGACGGCAGTTCGAAAATTGCGCGAGATCGCCGGGCGCTAAAAAGAATCGATTTTACGACGTTGGCGCATTCTTCCATCGAACAACCAACTGGAGCTGACACCCGTGGAAGTAGACATGATGGGACTGATGGCATTGAACCGTGCGCACAACGCGACGGGGATCGCGATTGGCGAAGCGCACCTCAACAATCAGCTCAAGACGTTCAACGAATTGCGGCATGCGGTTGCGCTGGCCAACAGCTTGTCGGAGGTGCAGTTCAAAGCGACAGCTCCGCAGGCGCTGTTGGAATTTCGGGAAAAATTCTTGTCGCTGGGCGACAGCATCTTTTCCAGCGAGCCCTATGCGGCGGCGACCAGCGCGTACTTGCAAACGTTGGTGCCCTTCAGTGTTTTGGACGCAATAAAGGTTCATGCACTGGTGTTGAGTAAGCTCTTTCCGCAATCGATCTTGGGTACCGGCTTCGTTGCAGACACAACCTCTGAAGGCGCACCAAAAGCCATCCGAATGCCGTCGCTGCAAGCGATTCTCGGCCCGATAAAGAAAACAGCGAGCATCGCCCTGTGGAGCGACTTGCTGGATGCGGTCGTTGAACTGAAAGCGCTGATCCAGCGAATGCAAAATAGCTCGCTTGTGCGAGGTCAGAACGCGGCGGTGTTCGATGTGCTGATGGCGCATTCGCCGACGCCTGTTGCGGCCGCGACTTCCGGCAATGCGCTGACCGATTTGGAAGCGCTCTTGGCGGCGCTGCCGGCTGGTGCTGGCATCGTTGTAGCAGCTTCCTGGGCAACTGTGCGCCGGCTCGCACTGTCACCAGCACGCGGTCCGAGCTTCACGGCCTTCGGCGGCGAATTCGTCGCGGGTGTTTCTGTCGTTGCAACCGACGACATGCCGCCGGGCACCGCGATGGTGGGGGTCGAGGCGAGCCGCTGTGCGCTGTTCGATGGGGGACTCCGGCTAGCTCCGGCGAGACATGCGACCGTGGAAATCTCGGATGCACCCGGCACGCCGAACGCGAGCACAGTTATGACGAGCCTCTGGCAGCAAGGTTTGCGAGCACTGCTCGCAGAACGAATTTTTCAACTGGCCGTTCCAGAAGACGCTGTCGCAATCATCACGGGGTAAGGTTCATGCGCAAAATTGCCCGCAGAATTGTCTTCACATTTCACTTTGTTCCCCTCGCGCTGCAGTGGGTCATGTGGTGGCTGTTAATGGCTGCCGCGTCGCTGCTGCTCGTGGCAGCGACGGCGCTGCTCGGGGGCGAATAGTGACGCCAGAAACAGCGCCGACGTCGTTCGCTACAAAGGCGTTTGTGGTCGCGAGACTGCAAGCGCTTGGGTTGTTGACGGACCAATCCGTCCAAGCCCTGACGAATCTCACAGACAAGGCGCTGCGCACACTTGCCGAGGCGACCGATGCTCAACTGCGCGCAGCGGCCGTGGTCGCCGAGCAACGCGCTGCGGAGCTGGAACAGCGACTCTCCGCGTCGTTCATCACCGCAGAGCAGGAGGCGGGGTTGCCCGGTTCGCGGCAGATTGTCGCTGGCGCTGGCGTCCGGCTCGATAGCTCCCAGCCCGGTCGGATCGTCATCGATGTGACCGCAGGCATGGGTGGCGGCTTTCCGCTTGAGTCGGGAGTTGATTCGGGAGGCGGTGTCTTTTACCTGCCTCAGTTTGAAGCCGATCGGTCGTGGGCAGATTCCGAGTTTCGGCGCGGAACAAACATCATCGGAGTACGCGCGGGCGATGCAATTGTTCGCATTCCTCACAACCTTGCCGTCGAGAAGATTGTTCATGTGAAAAGCGAAATTGGCGGCAGTGTTTCAGTGGTCGCGTGGTGAACGAGAGAAAGTCATGAGCGAAAAATCAGCAATGGCAGAAGCGCTGGATCGACTGTTTGCGTCGGAAGCACAGCGAACAGCGCCAGCGCCCGCTGGTAGCAGCGTCACACCATCGCGCTTTTACAAGTCCCTCGAAAAGTTCGGCGCCATTCTTCTGGATGCGTTCTCAAAACAGCAGGCGCAAATCCGTGAGCTGAAGGCGCGCATCGGCGAACTGGAATCCGGCGCCGGCATCCAGCCCAAGGCTGCACTTCATGTCGTCCGGTCGGTCGAGGGGCCGCCAGTGCCCGGCGAAGTGCGACGCTATGGAGGCATGGCTTTCAAATGCACCGCAATCGACGCAGACGGTCGTCCTCGCTGGAGGTGCGTGCCGTGAACGTGCGCGCCCGGCACCTGACATGAAATGGCGAGCGCTCGTTACGCTTACCCGCCTGCGGCAGAACCGTGACATCGCCTGCCACGTGACCCGCTATCGCGACGACGGCGGCATGGACCTTCTGGCGCTCGACCTTCGCTTCCCGGTGCGCACCGGCACGGTGCCTTTCGCCTTGACGATCCTGCCGGACGGGGCAGTGAGCTGCGTTGGCGGCGCGAGGGAATCGATGAGAGTAATGAGCGAGGCGATCAGCAATTCATCGCGTGTCATCGCGCGAGCATGCACCCCGGCTGTCCCATGCCTGTAGCGGGAATATCTGGCCGGTTACACGAGATATTCGGCTGGGAGCCGTAGTCTCTCTCCGACACGTGGTCACGGCGAACCGTGGCTATGAAAGACTCGAAATCAGTATACTGTATATTCATACAGTAATCCATGCTCGGACGAAAAACCAGCAGCGCCTTGCCCCAATGGTCGTGAACCTGTTCCCAAACCGCAGGGAAACACTAGGGGAACTTCGTCGATCATGTAACAATATGAAGGTTACCTCCCAATGAGCGAGCCGATGACGAAACGCGACGTGTTACTCGCCGCGATGGCTGCCGGAAGCCGGGAAGAATTCACCCCGGTGCAGCTGCAAAAATTGCTCTTCCTGATCGACAAAAATGTGGGGCCGACCCTTGGCGGTCCATTCTTCGATTTTCAGCCCTACGACTACGGCCCCTTTGATGCCGCTGTTTATCGCGAGGCCGATGCACTAGTTGTCGGTGGGTTCGCAGCAATCGAGGATGACTACAACCCACGGCGCTACCGGCTGAACCAAGCTGGCCGCGCGGCGGGCGATGCTGCGCTGCAAAAAATGTCTGAACCGACTGCGGACTATCTGCGCCGATTGGCTCCTTGGGTGCAGAGCTTGTCTTTCAGCGAATTGGTCTCCTCCGTGTACAAGGCCTACCCGGAGATGAAGGTCAATAGCGTCTTTCGCGACTGACGAATGACTGCGCTCGTCGGGGTTTTCTGTTCCGACGGCGTCGTGGTTGGCGCTGATAGTGCCGCGACTTCCGCAATGGCCAACGGCATGCGCACCGTTGAGATGCCCGCGATGAAGATCGAAATCATCGACAACCGCTTTATCGTTGCTGGGACCGGCCAGATCGGGATGGGGCAGCGCTTCTGCGCCACAGTGCGCGATCTGTGGGCGAACAAGAAGCTGAACGGTATGGATGAGTTTGGCTACGCACGCACCTTAGCCAAGGCTGGCGTAGAGGACTTTGCATTCACTCAAGCAAAGCAAGGATCATATGGTGCGCTGGTTGCCTTTCCGTGCAACAAAGCGAAGAACTCCGAACATCACTTGGTTGAGTTCGCTGTTACAGACTTTCAGCCTGAATTCAAGACTCAAAATATTTGGTACGTCTCGATGGGGAGTGGGCAGGCGGTAATTGACCCATTCCTTTGCTTCATGCGTGAGATTTTTTGGGAGAAGGGGCCGCCTTCGGTCAAGGACGGCGTCTTCGCTGCGACTTGGCTCCTGGACTACGCCGTCACCGTGAACACGGGCGGTGTTAATGGGCCCGTGCGAATTGCCACCTTAGAAAAATCCGCCGGCGACTGGAAAGCTCGCCTTCTGTCTGACGAAGACTTGCTGGAGCATCGCGAAAGTCAGAAGGCGGCGAAGGACGCGCTGCGTAACTTTAAGGACAAGATTGTGGCTCAAGCCACCGCGCAGGAAATTCCTGCTCCACCGAAGACACCTGCGCAGTAGATCGACTACTTGGAGTCTCGCAGTCGTTCAGCTTCCGTGGCGAGCGCACCTAGCGTCTGAAACGCCCCGATCAATGCCGAGCGAAACATCATGTTGGCCATATCTGCTGGCATTCTGTCATCAGCAATATTTCTTCCTAGCCAGTAGTACAGCGTGTAGTCGGCCGTCAGCTGGCCACGAGTGTTTTCGATAGCGGTCTTCATCGAAGGAGGGAGTTGGCTTCCGTACGCGGCCAGTACGCCTTGTAACTCGCTGCGTATATTTTCAAGGCGCACAAAGAAGAGTGGTTTGTAGCGCAACCAGTCTTCTTTAGTGAAAGGTGGCACCCTCTCGATGAGAACCTGCCAGACGCTCATGTTGCGCGTGGCCGGGTCTGTCACTAAGTCCCAGCCCTTGGGGTGCAAAGTCAGATATTCCCCTTTCCAAGAGTGCGCAATAAGAGAAATCCGTGTGTAAATAGTCTGAGCCAGAGTAATTTCGTCTTTCGTTTGCGGCTTGAAGAATTGCCCCAGCGAAATGACTGTAGTGGCATAGCCACCAATAGCAGGAAGCAATATGAAGGGAACGTATAGCCACTGATGCTTATGGTCGGGACACGTCCTGCTCGGCGTCCTCTTGTCGCATCGGCGAAGAAAGAACGGCCCAGTCCGACCCCAGCATCTATTGCCTGAGGGTTGCTTTGGTTCCTCTTTTGGCGGTCGTGGCGGTCGCCGCTTCTTGCCCACGGGGTGTTCCTTAGTTTGCTCAACCCGTCGGAAGTCTAGACAAATTGGCGGCGACCCAGGAGCGTTAAGCGCACAACCATTTCGCAACCAACCCCCGCCAACCTGCCCAAACTCAGGCCAACCAGCGCCTCACGACTTCCTTGCTTTCTTTGAGATTTGAGTAACACCCGGTTGGGGTGAGTTGCGCAGGGAGCCGCTCATAATCCCTTGGTCCTTGGTTCGAATCCAAGCAGGCCCAGTAAAACTCAGCAGGTTGCGATACGGCACCTCGCTGAGTACTACCGGGGCGGCGCGATCACGATCTTTCCGTCGATCACGGGGTTGCGGTCATTCTCGAAGCAGTCCACCGCTATCATCCGCGTCATATCCCTGATGCGGTGATAGCGGATGACGATGCTCCACGGTCGAGCCAGTCTTTCCGGATCCTCAATCGTCATTTCGTTCAACAGCGTGTCAGGGCTCAGTAGCCGAATCCTTTCCCGGAAGTGGGCGTCCCGGCTGAGATTCGCGGAGCCGGGAACATTCGTGACCGGACCCGCCGTCCGCGCGACCGTATCGACGACCAGTGTCTGTCCTTCCCAATGTCCTATCGAGTGGCCTTCGATGGTCGGCCACAGATCCGGACCCGCGGGGTGTCGGCGGCCGTCGGTATAGATATGCCGGATGGTCCGATCGCTGGTAACGAACAAGGTCTGTTCGGGCGTTACCAGAAATTCGAAGACCGCATCCGGAACGGGTTGTGCCATCGCCGTGGGGAAACCGCCCGGTGCGCAGACCTTTGAATCGGCAGCGAGAGGATCTTTCTGCGTGGTGGGGAGTGCCGGCACTCGGGCTGCTTTCTTCTCCCACTCCGTGTTGTACGGAGGCGTTTGCTGAAGCGCGGTTGAACCGAATTTGCCGGTTCGCAGTAGCTGTGCGGCTGCTTCGGTTTCCCACAAACCCGTCCAGACCGGCAGGGCGGCAAACGCCTGGACCCTGGACGAGGCGGTTTCGGCCGACAAGGTCAGGTGAGCGCTGAGCACGCCGACCACGAACAGCAGAGGATTCAAGGTTAGCCGGTTCATGGAGCGCTCCCGTAGGAATGCTTCTTGCCGTCCGGGCCGGTGGCCGAAATCAGGAACCCACCCGGTGCCCCCGCGCGGGCAGGATGGAACTCTACCGTGACCTGATCGCCGGGTCGCAGGGTCTCCTGGTTCCAATGCATGCGCCGGCTGACGGACGGCGAGTGCATTTCGATGCTCCATTCCACCATTCGCACGGGACCTGAAACGAGCACCTGAAGGAAGCAGTGGGGGTTGGTCCACTGGATCTCCTTGACCGTTCCCTGCAGCGCGATGACCCGCCCCATTTCGAACATGGCGAATGAGTGATGCCCGAGGATCGGCGCCGAGGCCGCCACCATGGCGACGACGGGTGCAAGCTTTGCGGTACCTTTGCGGATCATTTTGATTGCCTCCATGATGATGGCGTGTCATCACGCGGGGTCGATCCTGTGCACGGAGATGCCCGAAAGGGTGAAGCTGCGGTGAAGTCCTCCGGAAGAGTTGGTGATCCTCGAGCCGGAGCTGCTGAATCGCGCAGAATTCCTGACGCTGGTGGCTATCGCGTGGGCGATCTCCATATTGATGTCGGTGCTCGACGGGTGCTGCGTCACGAGGTCGATCTGGATGTTTCCGGCCTTACATTCGACTTGCTGCTGGCGCTGGTGCAGGCTTCACCTGCGCTGGCAACCTTCGACGAGCTTATGGAGCGGGTCTGGGCCGGCGTGATCGTCAGTCCCGAAACGCTTACCCAACGTGTGAAGCTACTGCGCCAGGCGCTGGGGGATAGCGCGGATCAGCCTCGGTACATCGCGGCTGTGCGGGGCCATGGATACCGGCTCATTCCAGCCGCTACGAATGGCGATCAGGAGCTGATCCGGAAAACGCCGTATCCGAAGCGCAGGCAGCTCGCGGTCGCCGCCGTTGCCGGACTCGTAGTCATTGGAGTTGCCGCGCTCGCCGCTGCCTGGTGGGGACTACGAGACGGCGGTGGCCAGCGGGCACCCTCGGCGTCGTTGCAGGCAGAGGCCGAACAATTCATACGTCAAGCTCAGGGAATCACCAGTGGATCACCCGCAAGCTTCCTGGCAGCCATGTCGTTGTATGACGAGGCGTTGAGCCGCGATCCGGATTCGGTCTCCGCGCTCGCCGGGCGGGCGATGAATCGCGCCGCGCTGGTCTGGACGGGTTCGCCTCTCGGTCGCGGTCTCGATCTGGCGCAACGCGATGCCGAGCGGGCGCTGACTTTGGCGCCGTCGAATCTTGAAGCCACCGCAGCATTGGCAAGCATCAACGCCATGCGTGGCAACTGGCGCGAGGCGGACGCGCAGTTCCGGGCTGCCATCACCGCACATCCCCGTGATCCGGGGATTCGCGCGCGCTATGCCGTGTCATTGCTGCTTCCCACCGGGCAATTGCGCAGGGCCGTCGAGGAAGCAACGCAGGCTCAGGCTTTGTCCGCCGACCGGGAGGGATTTACAGCGGCCATGCTGGCTTTGGCGCGGAGCGCCCAGGGTTCGGATGCCGAGGCAGTCCGATATGCCGACCTGATGCTCGTCCGGGGTGGCGATCCACGGCAAGTGGCGCAGGTCTATATCTCGGCGGCGTCGCGATCGGGCCACTATCAGGAAGCCGCGGAACGAGCGATCTCGGTGATGACCGTCGAATTGCACGACGCCGGAGCGGACGCGGCGATCCGGCAGGGATTCGCTGCGCTGGCTTCTCCGGCCCAACGAGATGCGGCGCTGTCGGCGCTGCGCAAGCTGACGAATGACCCCGCGTGGGAAAACGCGGACACCTGGACGCACTGGCCGGTGCTGCATCTGCTATCAGGACTTGGGGCGATGGACGACCTGCACGCTGAGATGGCTCGTCTACTGCCGAAGGGGGGCGATACGTTCCCCCAGATCATTGCCGTCGGTGCGTTATGGTCCCCGGAGATGCGTCCGTTTCGTCAGGATCGCCGCTTCGGAGCGCTGGTCGAGCGTCTTCGTCTCACTGACTTCTGGCGTAACGTCGCCGCGCCCGATGGTTGCAAGCTGGTCGATGGGGAGCTGGATTGTTCTGCCCCCTGACATCACAGTAGCGCGAGTTTGCGCCGATGCGCTGCCTCAGCGACAACGCCATGCCAGTCGTTCTCCGGAATCGTGATCATTTGGCGCGTATCAGATTGGATAATACACGCGGCGGTTGCGATGATTGCGAGCGGTCGCCCAAACTATGGCGTCCCGTTGCGTTTCACAAAGCTGTCACGCGCAGTGTGCGCGTGACACCATATGTTCAGTGTCCTACAACGGAATGGGTCTGACGCAATGATCACCTTGTTCAGTTACCCGGCGTCGCGGAATAGCTGGAAAGTGCGCCAGCTACTTCAGCATTTGGGTCAAACGTACAAAACGGTGACGGTGGATATCTTTCAGGATGGAGATCTGCGAGCCGGCTATCGGCGAGACATCAACCCGACAGGCAAAGTGCCCGCCATTCAACTGGAGGACGGGCGGCCGTTGGCGGAGTCGAACGCAATTCTCGTGTATTTTGCCGAAGGCTCATCATATCTCCCAGGCGACTCGTTCGATCGCGCAAGGGTCCTGCAGTGGATGAGCTTCGAGCAGGAACAGGTCGAATCTACAATTGGCACGATGCGGTATTGGAAGCATGCTAATCAACTGACACGCCGTCCCAAGGAGCTTGTTGAAGAAAAGCGCAATGCGGCGCGCAAGGCGCTCGGGATTTTGGATTGCCAGCTCTCGAAGCACGACTTCATCACCGGAGACGTGTACAGCATCGCCGACATCGCCATGTTTGCCTATTCGACGTGCGCTGAAGAAGCTGAAATAGCATTGGAGCCGTTTCCATGCTTCCGGGCATGGGTTGCGCGAGTAGAGGCGCAATCTGGATTTCTCGCGCCGCCGAGGTGACCCACCCGTCACGGCTCGTCTATCTGGTACCCGTCTTTCCGCAGTCTCGCGAGCAAGCCATCGGCATCGAACAGATCGCCAATGGAAATCACCACCAGCGTCGAGCGGTTCTTGCGTAAAGCCCGCTCGTAAGTGGAATAGCTTTTCTTCTGCAGTGTCCGCAGCGTCTGCCGGACGAACTTCAGATGCTGGAAGAATTGCCGGCACGCGGCCATATCCGCGCCGCCGTTCAGCACACCCACGTCGCGCCTGAGCTGCGAGAGATCGCCCTTGGCCCAGGCGTTGGCACGCTCGACGGCATCGCGCAGGTCGGATTCGAGACGATCCATGCGCGCCGCCGCACAGGCCATGTCCGCGGCGCGCGGGGTTTTCTCCAGATCCGACACCATCCTGTCCCAGGCACTGCTTCGTAGCGTCTCGAATGCCAGAAACTTCACGTGATACCTGTCGGCCAGGCGGTGCACTGTGTCGTAGACGCCGCCGTCGGAAGTGAGCTGCAGCGTCTTCAGCGCTGCATCCTGCAGCATGTCCGAGGCCTGAAACGGTCGGAAGCGCTCGAACGCCGCGCTGCTGCCGGCGTAGCGCTCGCTCAGCTGCACGAATCGCTGATGCAGGTCCACCGGCATCACCTCGGCCAGGATCTTCCCATCGATGTTGGATACGGCTTTCAACATCCGCACGCGACTCTTGAGATTATCCGGAGCCTGTACGGGAATCAGCCGTTGGGCGTAGACCTCCTGTGAGTTCCGGATGACCTCTTCCACCTGACGGGACTTCCACACCAGCCCGGCCGGCAGCGGCCCATAGGTGGGCAGGATCCACAGCGTGTGATCCTTGCGCGTGACCTTCCACAACGCTGGCCCGGGCTGCTCGCCCGTGACGACGAAGGTTTCGAGCACCGGCAGCGGCGCTTCCTGGTCGGCGGACCGCGCCGGCGGCGCAAGCGCCGATGCGAGCAGGAACACCGGCAGGATCAACCGCAGGATTCGCGATGTCATCTGCCGGCGACCTTCACTTACCGCTTGGTCTTCTTCTCCTGCTTCGCAGCACGCTTCTCCAGCAAGCTCTTGGCAGGCTTTTTCTTGCCTTCCTTCTTCCGTTCCATGCCTTTGCTCACGATCTTCTCCCGCTCTCACATACCACTGCGTCGCAATCTACACTGATCCGGCGTTTGCCTGCACGGCGCTTCGCGGCCACCGGCGTACCCATGCCAGCGCGCCGACCGCCGCCGCGGCCAGCAGCAGGAAGGGCAGGACGGTGAGATTCACGGCTTCCCATCCCCAGGCATTCAACAATCCGCCCGCCGAGAAGGAGCCCGCGCTGACGACCGCGAACATCAGGAAATCATGGGTGGCCTGCGCCTTGGCGCGTTCGGTGGGCTGGTAGGCTTCGGTCAGCAGCGTGGTACCGCCCACGAACAGGAAATTCCATCCCACGCCGAGTAGGGTCAGCCCGGAAAGAAAGTGCAGGAAGGCCACGCCGGTGAGTGCCACCGCCACGTGGCCGCCGAGCAGCACGATGCCGGTCGCCATCACGGCCAGCACGCCGACGCGGCGGATCAGCGCACCGGTGAAGAAGGAAGGAACATACATGCCCAGCACATGCCACTGGATCACCGTGGTCGAATCGCTCATGGT
>Ga0164241_10002123_pt1 | contig 22262 bp, 20 predicted proteins | sample OricomyardsoilBY_FD_108780 | JGI IMG/M metagenome (GOLD analysis project Ga0164241, IMG submission 108780) | Backyard soil microbial communities from Emeryville, California, USA - Original compost - Back yard soil (BY) | ecosystem: Environmental > Terrestrial > Soil > Unclassified | place: USA... | reverse complement strand
TTCTGGCGGAGAGGGAGGGATTCGAACCCCCGGTGGGCGTTAACCCACAGCGGTTTTCAAGACCGCCGCAATAGACCACTCTGCCACCTCTCCAAGTTCGCAGACTGGCACGGCAGGAGGGACTTGAACCCCCAACCAACGGTTTTGGAGACCGCTACTCTACCAATTGAGCTACTGCCGTAGCCGTCAAATCATCCGTTGTTTCCGAGGACAAAAAGGGAGCACGGAGGTTTGACCGCCGCGCTCCCGTTCCAAATTCGCCTTAGGCGATGACTTCCGACACGATGCCGGAACCGATGGTGCGGCCGCCCTCGCGGATCGCGAACTTCAAGCCTTTTTCCATCGCGACCGACTTCTGCAGCTCGACTTCCACCGAGACGTTGTCACCCGGCATCACCATTTCAATGCCCGTCGGCAGCGTGAGCGTGCCGGTGACGTCGGAGGTGCGGAAATAGAATTGCGGACGGTAGTTCGTGAAGAACGGCGTATGACGGCCGCCCTCATCCTTGCTCAAGACGTAAACTTCCGCCTTGAACTTGGTGTGCGGCTTGATCGAACCGGGCTTGGCCAAAACCATGCCGCGCTCCACGTCCGCCTTCGTCGTGCCGCGCAGCAGCACGCCAACGTTGTCGCCGGCGCTGGCGCTGTCGAGCAGCTTGCGGAACATTTCGATGTCCGTCGCCACCGTCTTGCGCGTTTCGCGCAGACCGACGATTTCGACTTCTTCCATCTTCTTGAGCACGCCGCGTTCAACACGACCGGTCACAACCGTGCCGCGACCTTCAATGGTGAACACATCTTCCACGCACATGAGGAAGGGCTTGTCAATTTCGCGGGTCGGGTCAGGAATGAAACTGTCCAGCGCGTCCAGCAAGGCGGCAATCGCCGCTTCACCTTCCGGCTTGCCAGCGAGAGCGGCCGTGGCGGAAGCGCGCACGATCGGCGTCGTGTCGCCGGGGAAACCATACTTCGTGAGCAATTCACGAATTTCCATTTCGATGAGTTCGAGCAAATCGGCGTCAGCCAAGTCAACCTTGTTCAAACAGACGATGATGCTCGGCACACCGACCTGGCGGGCGAGCAAAATGTGTTCGCGGGTCTGCGGCATCGGGCCGTCGGCGGCGCTGACGACGAGGATCGCACCGTCCATCTGCGCGGCGCCCGTGATCATGTTCTTCACATAGTCAGCGTGGCCGGGACAGTCAACGTGCGCGTAGTGGCGCTTCGGGCTTTCGTATTCGACGTGCGAAACCGCGATGGTCACGGTCTTCGTCTCGTCGCGCACCGTGCCGCCCTTGGTGATGTCCTTGTATTCAATCAACGGAGCCATGCCCTTGCGGTTTTGCACCGCGACGATGGCGGCGGTCAACGTGGATTTACCGTGGTCAACGTGACCGATGGTGCCGACGTTGACGTGCGGTTTGGTTCTCTGAAATTGCTCTTTGGCCATGTGATTTCGTGTGTTGCTGTTTTCGTTTTGTTTTAACTGGAGCCCATGATCAGGATTGAACTGATGACCTCGTCCTTACCAAGGACGTGCTCTACCAACTGAGCTACATGGGCATCCAGAAAATTTATGTTCAAACCCGAATCGTAAAGCGACAAAAAACCAACCCTCTCGATTTTCTTCCGAAATAAGAGAGGGCTTCGGTAATTGAATTTTTACGGCTCTGACGCACGCAAGCTAGGCAACGGACGCCCGGCTGTCAATAATTTTTTATTTTTATTTTGGCCGGGATTCCGCATGGAGAACGGGGAGGCGACGAATTTGAAAACCCTTTTAATTCAGGAAAAAATAACCGCCGCTCAAAACAAACGCGAGGCAAAGGATGAGTCTGGGTTTCATGGTTTGCCGTCCTGAATAATTTTTGTCACTTTCAATGTTTTAACGTCAATCCAGACACTGGCCGTGTGAACACCGCTTTCACCGTTCGGATGGATGCCACCCGGCCCGCTTAAACCTAAATGCAGTGTTTCATCCTTAAAATGAATGGCTTCAATCATTATCGGATTGGAAAGAAACAGCCACGGATTTATGCCGTTGTTTCCACGCTTGCTTGCAGGCAATGATGTTTCTTTTCTTTGTTGGAGGAATTTTGCGTAATATAATTTTCTCCAACTGCCATATTCTTTTATCTCGGCGGCAAGCTCTTTGACCGCAGATGTTGCCGTATCGTCCTGTTTTAGATTTGAAATGAAACTATAAATCCACTGAACAGTCACACTGGCAGCCGCACCGTTGAATTCATTTTCAGCGCCGCTCGATTCACGGCCTAATGCGGTTGCCATGCAAATAATTCCTCCGCAAATGATATTCGTTTTTGTTTCCAGAAAGAAATAGGGTTCGCACCAGCCGAGCGAACCCACCCACGCATTTCCCGTTTTTGGATCAACCAGCACAACTATATTTTCTTCTGTCCAAGAATTTGTTTCATCTCCAATGGTTATGCACTTCGCGTTCAATTGCGCGATTTCTCCCGAATCACGATACAAGGCAACCTTTATATCATGCCAATTTGTTTCTTTCGTTGGATCAGAATAAATCTGCGGAGAATTGGTTGGAAATAACAGAAATGGCGCAACCTTCTCGGCATGAATGGATTTACAAGATACACAACCGCTCAAAACGAGCGCGAGGCAAAGGAGGAGTTTGGGTTTCATGGGTTACTCATGGAATGACTTGGAAGGAGGTAGAGCACTCGATGAGGAAAATCTATGGCCGACACGTATTCTCGAATAAATTCCTGTCCCACTGAAGATTCGTGTGTGCCCGCAACCAATTCCGCCGTCAAATTTGTATAGCGATTCGTGCCAATAATCACACTCTTTAATTTTACAATTCTATTTGTCTCCACCTGATTGCCAAGCGTAATACTATTTGTTGAAGAGGAGTTGATTATTCCATTCTTGAAAATCTGCCGCCAATCTTGCTCGCTTAAGCTGACGTCTGTTTCCATGGCCCCGCTATCAACCATTAAATGAACCGTTGCCATGCCGTTAATGCGTGCATCAACGCTGAATTCATTTATTTTATCAGGCACAATCTTGAGTGGAATGGCTTGAGCATCCTTTTTGACCCAACCAGGAACTGGCCCGCCAATGCGAATTTCCCCCTTGCCAGGATTGAAACAAATCAAGTGGTCTTTCAAGAAAGCCATTCCCAGAATTCCATCGAGTGGCTTGCCCATTTTATGGCTGATCTTTTCCAAGTCGGTGCCGATGGCCCAAAATTCGTCCACCGGTCTGTCGTCAATAGAAATGTCCGGGCTGCGATAGATCGAAAGGTTCAAATTGGTCCCAAATGCCGCACTCGATTCGATTTGCCCAAGTGAGGTGCCCAGTTCTACGAGGTATTTTTCGCTGATAGACGTAAGGCCTGAGCCGGTATCTACCAGCAGATGTTTGGTTGCCCCAAACATTTTTGCCGGTATAAAAAAATGCCGATTCATGGAACAAATTGTCACTTCAGAATCGTCAAGGGGTAGCGGGCGTTCCTTTACTGGCTTGAACGCTTCGGCTTCCTTTATAGCCTTCTTGCTGTCCGAGGCGCTCAAATTGAGGAGAAGTTCGTCTTTCGTTATCTGAGCGTGTTGGTCTCCTTGTGCCGCCGCCAAACAACACCACTTGAGAGCCTCAACCTTATTGGTTGAAGCCCCCAAGCCATTAAAATGAAAGTATGCGACTAATAATTGGGAGGATACTAAACCTTGATGCGCTGCCCGGTTGAACCATCTGAAGGCTTTTTGGTAATCATGCTCGGCCCAAAAGAATTTCCCCAGGTTCTCCTGTGCCCCTGCATTTCCATCGTTTGCGGCAGATTCAATCAGCTTCCGGCCGAACTTCAAATCCTTTGGCACGCCATCGCCCGTCGCAAATTGCACCCCAAGAATGGCCATCGCTTCAGGCTCGATTATTCCGTCGCTCTGCCCATACATGGCAGATTTAAAAAAATAATTGAACGCCATTTTAGTGCTTCTCGTCATTCCGAGTCCGTTAAAATAAGCATGGCCAAGATCGAAGAGGGCTTGCGGTTCATGCTGTGCTGCCGCTTTCAGCAGCCATTCGATGCCAGCCTGCAAGTTCGTAGCGGTTCCCTGCCCGTTCGCATACATCGCGCCAACACTCCGTTCCGGGGCAGGTGCTCCTTGTTGGGCTGCTGCCAGGAACCAGTGAAATGCCTTCGCTTCGTCTTGAGGAACAATTTTCCCCTGCAAATAATAAACTCCGAGGTCGGCCTGAGCATAAACATCACCTTGAACGGCGGCTGTATTCAACCAATTCAATCCCGCATTAACATTGGTGGTTGTCCCCGCTCCACTGATGAGCATTTCTCCAACCCGCCTTTTAGCCTCGACATTCCCATGATTCGCCGCCTTTTGGAGCCACTCGAACGCCTTGACTGGATTTTCGTCCACGCCTTCACCTTCTGCATATCGAGCGCCGACTTGGTATTGGGCGTTGATGTCTCCTTTTGCCGCCTTTTTCTCCAGTCCCCGAAATCCCCGCCGGCCAATGAGGTCAAAATGTTCCGCCACGAAATTCGTTGGCACCGAACGGAGGGCAGGCGCGGCAAGTTGAACATTCGTGTTCGTTTGGCCTTCAGCCACGTCCAAACTGCCACAAAGAATGCCGCTCAGAACAAGCGCGAGGCAGAGGGTGAGCTTTGGTTTCATCGAATTGATTTTCGAATATTACTGCCATCCGTTCTTTTTAGCCATGATGTCATCAAAATTGATTTTAGTGAATTCGTCAGGAATGATGTAGTAAAAGTTATCGGCCAGACAAAGAAAATGACCATAGTTGGAATCACAGTATCGGCGCGCATAAAACTCCTGCCAGCGTGCTACAATCTGTCCACTCTGGACGTTGACTGCGTAGAACGTGCGAATCCAGTCCGTTTTGCTATTGAGAAAAACCCATTCCGAACCGCGCCACGGGCCGGCTCGGTATAACTCCGCCACGGCAAAAATAATAAACTTGGGAGTAAGTCCAACCGCCAAGGGCTGTCCGCCGCCGGGGCAGGGAATATCCCAAAGTTGTTTACCAGAGTCCTGATCTATCAGATGATAACGGTTGGTTTCAAATCCGAAACTGGTCGAGAACAGCGATTTATGTGTTCCAGGAATCCATCCGGCAAATTCCGAATTTGGTCCAATGTTCAGCGAACGCACTTTCTCCGCTTTTTTCGTGAACCACATGAGGGTGTTTTGGTTGGTGCCGGTATTAGAGTGTAAAAGCAGGCCCGTTCCGTCTGGCGCCACCAGCGGAGACCAGACGGCTGGACCGCAATCCATTTTGAATTGCACCGTGCCATTCGTATTGAACGTGATGACTCGCGCCTGAACTCGCTGATTCGCGTCAAGCTCATTGCGCAACGCGGCACCCTGCGCTGGCACATCATACTCCATGTTGGTTTCAGCAATCAGCAATGCCGCACTGCCATCCTTATTCAATACCACGTCAGTGGCGGAATATCGCCAGAATGGCCCGGCGGTATTGACCCTTTTTCCGTGAACATAGATGTCCAATGCAACCTGTCCCGGCTTGGGGCTGAACTCATGGACGAAAACGCGGTTGTCCGGGGTGGACGTGATGTAGCCTGACATATTATAGCGTGGAGCATTTGTCGGCTCCGGTGGCAAGATAATTTTCCAATCTTCATTGACTCCCAGAATGGTTTGTTCGTGTCCCCTTGAGCTTGGAAGCCTGACAAACCCAGGCTCAATCACACTGACAGCGGTTTGCCGTTTAACCCGCCCATCGTCGGCAAACCAAGTGACTGTTGTTCCGCCAAATCCTTTAGACACTCGAACGTAAGGCGCCAGCCAATAAGTTTCAATTTTGCCCGTGTTATCGCCGGGCAAATCAGAGCCAGGCGGTGGTGGCGGTATGGAAAATGGCTGACCAAATGAAATGCCGCTCAAAGCGAGCGCGAGGCAGAGGATGAGTTTTGATTTCATGGATTTGCCTGAAGTTGCGCTAAATACGAACGTTTTCTGACATCCGCTATTTCAGCTTCCGTAAAATTCTTTCCGTCCAGAAAACTTTGTATGACTGTGCCAAGCGCCTGACATTGGAATTTATTTTCCACACAATCCCCAATCTGAATTTTCTGTCCCGTTTTGCAATCATATCCGGCAATGAAGTTTCCCATAAATGCAATCGCCAGCCTTTGCGAATCTTTTGACCAATACACGTCATACATCCCCATGCCATTCCGATCGGCACAAATCCGTTTGGCGTGATTGTCCCGAACGATGGAATTGGTCGTGCTTTCAAATTGAGACTTCATCGCGGGCAGAGATTGAAATATCAATTTGTTGGTCCCATTATCCACGCGATAGGCATCGAATGATGAATCAACGAATCCGTGCATATAAATTGCCACGGACGGTCTGCCGTTAAAGAAATGTGTTTCGTAAAGCTTGCCGGATGGCTCAACGCTTTGGCTCTCGTTAGAACTCCGGTCGGTTTTGGAACAGCCAAACAAACCGCCGCTCAAAACGAGCGCGAGGCAGAGGAGGAGTTTGGGGTTCATAGCGCTGGCGATTTAGACGACTTTTTGTGACGCGTGGAATATAGCCATTCAATAAATACAATGCTGATAATCCAGCAAATAAATATAACTATAACTCTAGCCAAAGCTTCTACTCTTGCCCAACCTGGATAATCTGGCGGCGTGCTTACCCACTTTGGCGGCACAAGGCGAAAACACCAGATGCTTGGATGGGGACCAAAACCGGTCGGGCGAAGATAAACGAATGGCGTGAACACAGGTCGGAACGCCCAAAACCACACCAGCACCACTGCCAGAATGGTAAGCAAGAAGAAAATGCTGAATCTTATTTTTGGCATATACGTTTAAACCGTTTAATTTTTTTACGCCTTTGGAGACGGCCAAACAAACCGCCGCTCAAAGCAAGCGCGAGGCAGAGGATGAGTTTGGGTTTCATGGTTTGCTGCCTTCAAAATATCCACCGCCAAGGTCATAAATGCGCTGAATAATTGCCGGAACATTTTGACGCTTATACTGAAATATTTTCACCTGGCTTCCATTTCGCAAGGAAATGAAAACAGACTTGTTATACTCGGCGTTCTTGTCTGATGCTGGCAAGTCGCCGATTATTTTTTCGAGATTCAATTTTTGAGAATCGCTCAATTGCCGAATTTGCGAACCTTGTTCAGCCCAATTATAAACCTCTCTCGCTGTGAACACGGATTCTTTATTAAGATTGATCGTCATCACCATGCCAATGTCAAGATTGTCTTGGAGAAACCAAAGACATCTGACCTCATTCGTATCACAGTTGCCAAGATAGTCCTTAAAATACTCTTTAGCTCCTTCATCTTGTTTTGGTGCGGCAACAGAATGCTGGGCAATATCTGAACAGCCAAACAAACCGCCGCTCAAAACGAGCGCGAGGCAGAGGATAAATTTGGGTTTCATTTTTTTGGCGGCAGCATTTTCAATTTAACTTCATTACTCCAAAAAGTTTGCTTGCCGTCAACCGGCGTGAAGCCCATGCGAAAAGAGAGCGTCTTTTTAGAAATCGGTTCAGAAATGAATATCCCCAACTCGTTCGTATAGGCACCGCCGGGCGGAATCTCGATATTCATAGGAAAGTTTCTGCTGCAATCCCAGCCAAGCCAGGAGATGTTTGTGTTGCTGGTTTTCCATTCTTGATCCCAACTGCAACTCCACACGCTCACTGTTTGATTGGTCGTTGTCGGATTTTCGACGCGCAGCGCAACTTTGAAAGTTTCTTTGACGTGAACTTCGGTCTTGGACGGGATGACGACAACTCGAAGCGAATTCGTGTCGGCGGCATTTGCAAAACCGCCGCTCAAAACGAGCGCGAGACAAAGGACGAGTTTGGGTTTCATAATCATTTGACCGGCCATTCCTTAACCGTATGACCTTCCGTGTCAGTCCGCCAAGCCTTTTGCAATTGCCAGTCGGCATCGGGCGATGCGCGTATTATCGTGTAATGGTTCGTGAGCGAGTCGCCGGCCAAAATAACATTAAATGTCAGTGAGAATGGGTATTTTGCTTCTTTCAATTCCGACATTTCCAGATTGTCGGAGTGCAGACCACCAGTTACCTCCGAGTGGCTGTCTTTTGACACTCCCGGCACGCGGCCTTGCTTCTTTAATTCCGTCAAAAACTTCAAGCCCGCGCCCATTTCTGCCATTGCTGAATTGGTCAATATCGAAAGAACATTCGTTTCAAAGCCGGCAAGCACTTTTGCCGCGCCCGGGCCGGAATTTGTCCCCAGCCGGTTGGTCACCGCCGGGATGAAATTTGAATAAGCCGTTCTCAACCCGGTTTGAACCTCCGCCATCGTCTTTGGTTCCGCAGATCCGCCGGCAGGATTCGGGTTCATCTGGCCGGCCACCACAAGATTCGTCTGATCTTCAACAACGGGAACAAATGTTTTGGCCCGCTGGTAGCCCTCATAAATCTGATCGGGAGTCATGATTTGCGCGAGCGCGGATTGATGCTCGTTGGCCAGCGAATAGCCTTGCCGGGCGGACAGGCTGAACCATTTGTAAGCTTCGGCCAAATCTTTGTCACAGCCCAGGCCATTTGCATACAATACGCCCAATTGATCTTGAGCGGGAAAGAATCCCTGATCAGCAGCTTTCTTAAACCATTTGAACGCCTCCTTTTCATCTTTGGCCACACCCTCGCCATTGATGTAGGCCGTTCCAACGCCACCTTCACCCCAGGCGTCACCTTGATCCGCCGCTTTTTTGAACCAGTAAAACGCCTGCGCCGGGTCTTTGGGAACCTCATCACCACCAAGGTAGGCCAGTCCCAACATGGCTTGCGCCCGCGCATTGCCAATTTCAGCTTTTGCTTTGATCAAGCCGATGTCGGGTTTTGACGATGCTGAACTCGCGTTGGTCTGGCCATTGGCAATAACCAATGGGCCAAGCAAACTACCGCTCAAAACGAGCGCGAGGCAGAGGATGAATTTATTTCTCATCCGCAAACTCCTTCAAATTAAGGCGGTAATCCGTAGGTGAAGCGAATTCACCAGCTATTTCTTCAACTGTGAATTCAGATGCTTCAAGATATTTGACTGCGACGCCAAATTGAAACGCGATACATTTAGCCCTCAATCGTTCTGGAATTTCATTCATTATTGGCCCCCCTATTGATATTAATTTTCGCGCCTCGACCGATGTGTAACCAATGATTTCACGGCTGTCCTTTAGGCTGGCGTCATAGATGTCCAGATGTCCTTCAAAATGCTTTGATTGCTGTTGTTTATCCTTGGGCATCACAATGACGGTGAAAAATACGACTGGATTGTTTGTAAAATTAAGGCGCACCGTTTTAATCTTGAGGAAAGAATAATCGGTTTTGAGATTTGTGTGATTGATTTGAATCTCGGCGACATAACCGCAGGCGCGTTGAACAGCGAAAATACCGCTCAAAGTGAGCGCGAGGCAGAGGAGAAGCTTCGGTTTCATAAATTCATTTGTGCTCGACGGCTTTCACAACTTTTAGCGTTTTCAAATCCAGCCAAACGCTGGCGGTGGTCCCAAATTCAGGACTTTTGAAATCTAATTGCAACTTCCCTCTAGTCACCTTTTCTCTTTGTATTTGAATGTCAACCTTCCAGTCATCTTTTCTGAAAAATCCTTTTTGAAAATAATTGTTAAGCCGGATTTCCCAATGAACGTGGTTGAACGGCGTGGCTTCGATTTTCTCAAACCGCTGGATCACTCCATTCAAATCTTCGCCGGGATATGTGTTTTTGATCAGGCTTTCATCGCAGTCAAACATGCCGTCAAACATGACGCTGTCTCCGGCGAAAATTCCCGCGCCGGCTTCAAAATAAAAGTTCGTATGAACTACCGCCGGAATTTCATTCGTATCAACATTGCCCGGATTGACTTGCCCGATCCAAACATTGCTGGTTGCCGGATCAATAAATGCCGTCACCGGAACATCAAAACCCTGGTGCGGCTTGCCGTTTGGGATTTTTGTTATATGGATCGTATAAACGGCCTTTTTGGCGTCCAGTTGGGCGACTTGGCCATCGGCCCGAAGCAGGCTGACCTTGAAATCCGTCCACGGTGTTTTCAACGTCTTTTGTATTTTCAGCGTCTTAAAAAAATTTGTGTCAGGAGGATCTCGTAGAGCGTCCGGCGTTTTGGTTTCACCACGGCTCTTTTCAAGCAGCCAGCCTTCAAATCGTCCGTTTGTGACAAGCGCAATCCACAAACCACCCAACAAAGCCAGCGCGATGTAGAAAATGAGTTTGGGTTTCATTGAATGATTGTAACTCTAACCTGAAATTAAACCAGTTCGTTCACTTCAATTTACGCCCGTGGATGCGCCGCGTCGTAGGCTTTCTTCAAACGCTCCGTCGTGACGTGCGTATAAACCTGCGTGGTGATGAGATGCGCGTGGCCGAGCAATTCCTGCACGCTCCGCAAGTCCGCGCCCGCGTCCAGCAGATGCGTCGCGTAGCTGTGCCGCAACTTGTGCGGCGTCAAATGCGGGTCCAGCCCGGCTTGTTTAAGGTAATTTTTCAAACGCCGCGAAAGTTGCAGGGGCGTCAACGGCGCGGCCTTGGCGGTGTCCGTCCGGAAAACCGGCTGCACTCCCGCCGGCGGATTTGATAAATTATCCCAATAAATCTGAATCGCCGCTAACGCCGGATCGCCGATCGGCACGAGCCGCTCTTTTTTTCCCTTGCCGCGAACGCGCACAATTTGCTCGCTAAAATCCACGTCTTCCGCGCGCAGGCCGCACAGTTCGCTCACGCGCAGGCCGCAGGAATAAATCGTCTCCAGCACCGCGATGTCCCGCAGGCAAACTTCCCACGACACCGGACGACCCGCGCCTTTTTTTTCTTTTTGCGAATCGAACAATTCCTTCGGCGCTTTCAGCAAAGCCGCCATCTGCTGGATCGTCATAAACTTCGGCAGCCGCTTTTCCGGTTTCGGCAGTGAAAGATTTTTGATCGGCAAAGCTTCCACCATCCCATGCCGCATGAGAAATTTGTAGAACGTCCGCAACGCCGAAAAGCGCAGCGCCGTCGCCGCGCGGCTGAATTTGCTCCGGCCCAAAAAACGCAGGTAGCTGCGAAAATCATCGCGCTGAAGTTTTTCCCACAGCGCCGGCGATTTGCGCTCCGTCAAATGCCAGTCCGCAAACTCCAGCAGCGCCTGCCGATAATTCCGTTGCGTGTAAATCGAAGCACCGCGATCTGTCGCCAAATGCGCGAGGAACTTGGAAATCCAGGCATCGCGGATTTCCGGCGATTTCGATTGCGGCTGGTCCATTCACAAATTTTTAACCACGAAAGACACAAAAGACACGAAATTTTTGACACGGATTGACACGAATTAACACAGATTCAAATTCGTGAAAATCCGTGAAATCCGTGTCGATTTTTTGTGTGTTGTGTCTCTTTCGTGGGTTCAAAGAAAACCCAAAACCAATTTGAAAAATTCTTCCTGCGCGTCGGCGTGAACCCAATGATCCGCGCCGGCAATCGTCTGGATTTTCGCCGCCGGAAATAGCCGGAAAATCCCCGGCTCATCGGCGGCGGAAATGTATTGGGATTTCCCGCCGCGAATGAATAGCGTTGGTTTGAGGAACGGAATTTCCCAATTCAACGGCGCGCACAAACGCGGATAATTTTTCGCGAGGCCGGACAAATTCATCTTCCAATAAAACGCGCCGCTGTCGTTTCGGCCCAAATTTTTCAGCAGAAACCGGCGCAGCGCGAGGTCGGGAATCGCCGGTGCCAGCGCGTTTTCAAGCTGCTGGCGGGTCTGGAACGCCGGCAAATCCAACGCCAGCAACGCGGCAAAAATCGGGTCGTGCGCCGGCGGATAGGCGCGCGGCGCCATGTCCGCCATCACCAGTTTTTCCACGCGGTTCGGAAATTCGAGCGCGAACTGCATCGCCGTTTTCCCGCCCATCGAATGGCCGATGACGAACGCGCTGGCGATTTTTTGCGCGATGAAAAAATTTTCCACGTCCGCCGCCATCAGCGGATAATCCATCTCGTCATCATGCGGCGACTGGCCGTGATTGCGCTGGTCCACGGCGAAAACGTGAAACCGTTCCGCCAGCCGCTGCGCGACATGATGCCAGTTGTCCGCCGAGCCGAACAGGCCGTGCAACAAGATCACCGCCCCGCCCTGCCCCGCTGATTTGAAATGCAATCGCATGTTTATTTTGGGTAGTGGTATCGTTTGGTGGGGCGAGCGTCCCCGCGAGCCGGACTTGGCCAAGCCTCAAGCCGTTCGCGGTTCGCGAGGTCGCTCGCCCCACCCGCGAAAATTCAATTTATACCACTATTTATTTCGCCCATGTTTGTATCAGCCGCCCCGCCGCCGTTCAATGCTTGAAATCACCTTCATCCCCATGAAGAATGCGCGCCGATGTTTTTCGCGCGCGCCAAAACAAATTTGAGACGTCTGCCATTGCTGGCATTGTTTCTTTTCATCACCGGAAGACTGGCCGCCGCTCCGTCCGGCCCGACTCTGCATTTGGATTACGGACACGGCGAACCTCACAGCAACCCGATCAGCCAGTTCATGTATTTCGTGCCGCTGATTTCGCCGGAGCCGGTTTCTGTTTTCACCAACGCCGGCAACACGCAATGCGCCCGCGTGCTTTCCTTTGCCTGCCGGACCAACGGCTCAAGCTTCCGCGCCACTTGCGAATTTGACTTCACCGGCGCCGGCTCCCAGCGGAATGTTTTTGATCTCACGGACAAAATCAAATCACACGAAAAGGAATTGCAAGCCGGCGGTTCCGTCAAACATGTGCTCGCGGCCATCAATGTCGCCGGCACTGGCAGCGGCGACGTGGAAATTGAAGGCGACTTCACCAACGGCGCGTGCGTCGCCAACCAAGTCCAACTGCATTTTAACCGGCACGGGCACGCGAGTCCGGTGACGATCAACTTGCAGGATTTTGTCGGGCGCGACGGCGCGGTGAAAATTGAAAACGAACTGGTCGCCCGCGTCAACACGTTGACGTTTCAAAGAAATTCGGGCGCGCCCAAAATGGAAGTCTCGCTGGCCTCCATCAAACGGAAAGACGCCGGGAACAGCCTCTGGCAAAGTTTCCTCGGCGGGATCAAAGGCACGGCGGCAAACCTGTTTCTTCCGCCGCTCCCCATCGAACCGGAAGGCCAGCAGGCCATGCTGGATTTTGGACAAGCGTTGGCCGCAGAAAATCCGACCTTCACCTTCCCGTTTGCGGCGCGGTTGAAAAATAGCGCGACGCAGTAACTTTACTCATCATCGTTCGCCGGAAACTCGAAGGTGATCTTGCCCTTCTTGTCCATTACCAGAAACGCCGGGAACGGCTTGCCGGATTTGGAGATGAATTTTTCCAACACATCGCTCTTTTTATCTTTGAGAATTTTCGCCGCCTGCACGGCGTCAATCGGCTGCTCCAAAATCATTTTGCCGATGGGCTTGAACGTGCAGCGTTTCTCGGCGCGTTGCGAGTTTTCGCAAAGGTAACCGGCTTCGGTGTCAAAAACCTGGCCGCCGCATTTCGGACATTTGCCAATGACGGTTTTGCCGGTGAAATCAATTTTCGGCGGCGGCTCGCTGGAACGGGTCTTGCCCTTGCCTTCGCGCGGCGGAAACTCGAACGCCGTGCCGCCGTCCTTGATCACCAGAAACGCCTTGAACGGACGATTATTTTTCTTCGAGATGAATTTCGTCAGCAAATCCGTCTTGCCCGTCTCCAGCATTTTTTTCACCTGCGCCGCTTCAATCGGCTGCTGCAAAATAATTTTGCCCGTCTTGAACTTGCACGTCTTGTCCGGGCCGGTCGCCTTTTCACAAATGTAATTCATGCCCGCATCGAACACGCGCGCGCCGCACGCCGGGCATTTGCCAAGCGGTTCCTTGCCGGTGAAATCAACCGGCGCAGCGGCCTCGCCGTCCTTGGTTTCCTCGTTGCCAAAATCAAATTCCGGTTTGAAGTCCGCGCCCATCTTGATGACGGCGGCGAAGGGAAATCCCTGTTTGCTGCGGAAACCTTGCAGCGGCCCGACCGTGCCTTTGGTCAGCAGTTCTTCAATCTCGGAAATTTCAAACTGCCGGCCTGCGACGATTTTCCACAGCGAGTAATCGCATTTCTGGCACTGGAATTTTTTGTAATTCTCGTGAATCTCACCGCCGCATTTCGGGCACGGCACGTTAAGTTTTCCAAAGTCGCCGGGGATCGTGTCGCTCTCGTAACTCTTGGCCTTCGCCACCATGTCGCGCGTCGCGTCAGCAATCTCGCGCATGAAATCTTCGCGCTTCAATTTGCCGCGCGACATCTCGTTCAATTTGAACTCCCACTCGCCCGTCAATTCCGGCGAGCAAAGCTGCGGAATATTCAACCCGCGCAACAGCGTGATGATGGAAAACGCCTTCGCCGTCGGCTGTAATTCGCGGCCAACGCGGTGGACGTATTTTTCCCAGATCAAACCTTCGATGATCGTCGCGCGCGTCGCGGGCGTGCCAAGACCCTTGTCGCTCATCGCCGCGCGCAATTCCTCGTCGTCAACCAGTTTGCCCGCGCTCTCCATCGCGCCAAGCAAGGTTGCTTCCGAGTAGCGCGCCGGCGGTTTGGTGACGTTCGCCTCGACTTCAATTTTCTCGGTCTTGACGGTTTCATCCGCCTTCACCGGCACGAGGCTCGGCGTGTCGTCCGATTCCGCTTCCTTGCCGTAAACCGCCAGCCAGCCGGCATTGACCATGACCTTGCCTTCGCTCTTGAACGGTTCGTTTTCCACGCGCGTGATGCGCGTGGTTACGAGAAATTCCGCCGCCGGAAAGAAAATCGCCAGGAACCGCTTCGTCACCATGTCGTAAAGTTTCTGTTCCGGCTCGCTCAAAACCTTGGGCGCAACCAGCGTCGGAATGATGGCGAAGTGATCCGAGATTTTCGCGTTATTAAAGATGCGTTTGTTCGGGCGCACCCAGCCGCCTTTCAAAATCTGGTCGGCAAACGTCGAATAACCGGTCACGCCGTCGAGCATCTTCAACGTGTCTTTCACCGTGTTGAGATAATCTTCCGGCAATGCGCGCGCGTCCGTTCTCGGATACGTCAGCACCTTGTGTTTCTCGTAAAGCGCCTGCGCCAAACCGAGCGTGTTTTTTGCGGAGAAGCCAAACCGCGAATTCGCCTCGCGCTGCAAACTGGTCAGATCGTAAAGCAGCGGTGACATCGAAGTCGTCGGCTTGCTTTCTTCGGTGACGACGCCGATTTTGCCGAGGCATTTTTTCTGGATTTCTTCCGCGCGCGAAATTTCCCAAATGCGCTCCGGCCGTAATTGTTCATCGCCTTCTTTCTTGGAAAAATTTTCATCGAACCAGCGGCCCGGATATTCGCCCGCCGCCGCCGCGAAGGTGCCGTGAATTTCCCAATAATCACGCGCCACAAATTTTTTAATCTTCTCCTCGCGCTCCACCAAAATCGCCAGTGTCGGCGTCTGCACGCGACCCACCGTCGTGAGATGGAAACCGCCGCTTTTGGAATTGAACGCCGTCATCGCGCGCGTGCCGTTGATGCCCACGAGCCAGTCGGATTCGCTCCGGCAGGTCGCCGCGTCGGCCAGCGGAATCATTTCGGCGTCGGTGCGCAGTTTGGCGAAGCCGTCGCGGATCGCCGCCGCCGTCATGGATTGCAGCCAAAGCCGTTGAATCGGCTTGTCCGATTTCGCGTATTGCACGATGTAACGGAAAATCAATTCCCCCTCGCGCCCGGCGTCGCACGCATTCACGAGCGACGTGACATCCTTGCGCTTGATGAGTTTCAGGACGGCCTTGAGCCGCGGTTCGCTTTTCTCGATCGGCAGCAGATCAAAGTGCGGCGGGATGACCGGCAGATTGGCGAACGTCCATTTGCCGCGCTTGACCTCGAACTGTTCCGGCACGGTGATCGTGAGCAGATGGCCGACCGCCGAGGTGATGACATATTGGTCATTCTCGAAATAGTCGGCGTGCTTTTCAAACTTGCCGAGCGCCTTGCTGATGTCGCTGGCGACGGACGGTTTTTCGGCAATGATGAGTGCTTTGCCCATGATGGGGCTGATTCTTAAGCCGCGAACCCTGTCCAGCGCAACTTAAATTTTATTTTCTTGAGTCATATTGACCGGTGAAAATCATGCTGTTTCGGGAAAAACGCCCGGCAATTTTTATTCCGGCGCGGAAATATTTTCGGCGAACCGGCGGCGGTATCGCAGATTTGCCACGAGTAAAATTCTTTACAGCTTTTCCGCAAATCCGCAGAGTATGCGCGTGTTGACTGCAAGTGATTCCCGGACCCAGCCGCCGCCTTCCGCCGCGGGTGTTCCAGTGACCGACAAGTTTTCTGAAGCGTGGCAGGCCGTCTTGAAACGGTCGCAGGATTTCCTGTTGTCCGAACAAAAACCGGAAGGTTTCTGGGTGGGCGAATTGCTGGTGGATTCCACGCTTGTCTCCGACACCGTCGCGTATCATCACTGGAACGGCCAGGTGGATCCCGAATGGCAGCGCAAGGCGGTCAACCACATCTTCTCGATGCAGTTGCCGGACGGCGGCTGGAACATTTACCTGAACGGCCCGTCGGAAGTGAACGCCACGATCAAGGCGTATCTGGCGCTGAAGCTTGCCGGCGTGTCCGTGAAAGACCCGCGCATGTTGAAGGCGCGCGAGGTGGCGCTGCATTTCGGCGGCGTGCCGCGCATGAACACTTTTTCCAAACTGTATCTTGCGCTCATCGGTTTGTTCCCGTGGGAATATGTTCCGACGATCCCGTGCGAAGTGCTGCTCATCGGCAAATGGTTCCACGTGAATTTCTGGGACATGAGCAACTGGTCGCGCGGAATGCTCGTGCCGCTGGCCATCATCAACCATTTCAAGCCCACGCATCCGGTCAAGGTGACGCTGGACGAGCTTTATCCCGAGGGAATGCACGAACGCCATCTCGCGCTTCCGCCCGACCCGGAAAAAATTTCGCTCCGCAACTTTTTCCTCTGGCTGGACCGTCTGCACAAGCTGGCGGAATGGTTCGTGGATCACGGCCTGCATCCGTTCCGCCGCATGGCGCTGAAAAAATGCGAGAGCTGGATGCTTGAACGCTTTGAAGGCGCGGATGGTCTGGCCGCGATTTTTCCGGCGATGCTCAATTCGCTCATCGCCCTGAAGGCGCTGGGCTACGCGGACGATCATCCGCAGGTCGTCCGCGCGGCGCATGAACTCAGGAAACTCGAACACGAAGAAAAAGATTCCGTCCGCATCGAACCATGTTTTTCGCCCGTGTGGGACACGGCCATCGTCGCCATCTGCCTCCGCGAATCCGGCGTGCCCGCCGATCATCCCAAATTGAAACGCGCCGCCGAATGGCTGATGGAAAAGGAAATCCGCTTTGCCGGCGACTGGATTCATAAAAACCCGGCGAAGGTCGAGCCGAGCGGCTGGGTGTTTGAATACAACAACAAATGGAATCCCGACGTGGACGACACCGCGATGGTGCTGCTCGCGTTGCGGTTGATCGCCACGGACAATCCCACCAAGCGCGACGAATGTTTCCAGCGCGGCCTGAAATGGATGATGACGTTTCAGTGCAAGGACGGCGGCTGGGCGGCGTTTGACAAGGATTGCACCAAAAACATTTTGGAGAAAGTTCCCTTCGCCGACCACAACGCGATGCTCGATCCCGAATGCGCCGACATCACCGCGCGCATTCTCGAACTGCTCGGCTACGAAGGCTGGAGCCTCGGCCACCACCAGGTCAAAGAAGCGCTGGATTACGTCAAGGCGCAGCAGGAAGAAGACGGCTCTTGGTATGGCCGCTGGGGCGTGAATTACATCTACGGCACCTGGCAGGTTTTGCGCGGGATGCGCGCGCTCAATCTGAACATGAATGAGAAATGGCTCCAACACGGACGCGAATGGCTTGAAAGCGTCCAGCGCGAAGACGGCGGCTGGGGCGAACGCTGCAACACCTACGACGACCCCGTTTTCAAAGGCCAGGGGCCGAGCACCGCGTCGCAAACCGCGTGGGCCGTCATGGGCTTGTGCGCGTTCGACGATCCCGAAAATCCCGCGCTCAAACGCGGCATCGAATATCTTTGTCATACGCAAAACCCCGACGGCTCGTGGAGCGAAAATGAAACGACCGGCACCGGTTTTCCGAAAGTGTTCTATTTGAAATACGACATGTATCGCAACGCCTGGCCGCTGCTTGCGCTGGGAACTTACCGGCAAATCTGCGAACGCGCGGCGGCGAAAAAAAACGGATCGTCAATATGATTGCGGCGCAACAGCGCCAGCGGACTGGCGCACTCCAAGACGCTTCGCGCGGGCCGGATGCAATGGATGAACGCGCCAGCGTCTTGGACTGCGGTGGCCCTCCACCGCTTTTCTGCCGGCGGCTCCATTTTTAATTCCGTCTCATGGGCCGGCTCCATAAAAAAATCATCCGCCCCCTGCTCTTCCGGCAGGATTCCGAACGCGCTCATAATCAGGCGGTGAAATCGTTGGCGCAGATCAGCCGCGATGAATTTTTGCTGGGTTGCGTGAAAAAAATTTTCGGCGCGCCGGAATTGCCGGTGAAAGTTTTCGGCCTGAAATTTCCCAACCCCGTCGGCCTGGCCGCCGGCATGGACAAGCACGCCGCCGCCGTTCCCGGCTGGGCCGCGCTCGGCTTCGGGTTCGCCGAACTTGGCGGCGTGACGTGGCGCGCGCAACCCGGCAACCCGCCGCCGCGCATGTTCCGCGCCATTCCTGACGAAGCCGTCATCAACCGCATGGGCTTCAATAATTCCGGCGCGGAAGCCGTGGCAAAAAAGCTCACCGAGTGGAAGGAATCCGGACTTTGGCCCGCGCATCCTATCGGCATCAATCTCGGCAAATCCAAAATCACGCCGCTCGAAAACGCCGCCGGAGATTATGCGAATTCTTTCCGCGTGCTGCGCGATCTGGCAGATTTTTTCGTCGTGAATGTCAGTTCGCCCAACACACCGAACCTGCGGCAGCTTCAGGACAAAACGGCGTTGGACGAAATTTTTGCCGCATTGCAGTCGTTGAATTCCACGTTCAAACCGGTGCTCGTCAAAGTTGCGCCTGATTTATCCCTTGAAGCGTTGGATGAAATTTTGGAACTTGCCGCGCCGCGCAACATCGCCGGCGTCGTGGCGACGAACACGACCATTGCCCGACCGCAAACGAACGACGTCGCGCTGCAAAAAATCTACGCCGAAACCGGCGGCTTGAGCGGAAAACCTTTGCGAAAGCGGAGCACTGAAATCATCCGCCATCTTCACCAGCAGACGAACGGCAAGCTGCCCATCATCGGTGTCGGCGGCATTTTCAGCGCGGACGACGCGTGGGAAAAAATCACCGCCGGCGCGTCGCTCGTGCAATGTTATACCGGCCTGGTTTATGAAGGGCCGGGGCTGGCGAAGAAAATTGTAAGCGGCCTCCGCGAAAGACTGGCGACGGCCGGGCTGAAACATTTCCGCGAAGCCGTCGGGCTGGCCAATCGCGTTTGAATTTTGGAGTGCGCGGACATGTCCGCGCTTTGGAACTGGCCGACATGTCGGCCAGTGGGAAAGCGGCGACGCGTCGCCGCACTCCAAAACTTCGGGGCGTCGGTTTCCAGCACTCCGTTTGATTTACATGAAATTCCTTTCCCGCTATGCTTGGCGTTTATGAATTTGGCTTTCACAAAATACCACGCGCTTGGCAACGATTACATCGTCATCAACCCAAAAGATTTGCCCGCGCCGCTTACGACCGAACAGGTCAAAACCATTTGCCATCGCAATTTCGGCGTCGGCTCGGACGGCATCCTGCTGGGGCCGCTGCCTTCGACGACGGCGAAATGCGCTTTGAAAATTTACAATCCTGACGGCAGCATCGCCGAAAAAAGCGGCAACGGCATTCGCATCTTCTCGCGCTATCTCTGGGACACAAAGTTTGTAGGCAACGACGAATTTGCGCTTCAGACCGACGGCGGCATCGTGCGCTCGACCGTGTTCGAGGGCGGTAAAATGGCGCGCGTTGAAATGGGCCGCGTCAGTTTTGACAGCGAAAAGATTCCCGTCACCGGCGGCAGGCGCGATGTCATCAATGAGAAAATCACCGTGGGCGGACGTGAATTCACCTACTGCGCCGCGACCATTGGCAATCCGCATTGCGTCCTGCCATTGCCGGAAATCAGCGCCAAACTCGCGCATGAATTCGGGCCGTTGCTGGAAGCCCATCCAAATTTTCCGCGCAAGACGAACGTGCAATTTCTCAAAGTGCTCGACCGCGCCAACATCCAGATCGAGATTTGGGAACGCGGCGCGGGCTACACGCTGGCCAGCGGCAGCAGCAGCAGCGCGGCGGCGGCGGCGGCGCACAAACTCGGCCTCGTGGATCGCAGCGTTTCTGTGCATTGTCCCGGCGGCATCATTCAGATCGAGATCGGCGACGACTTTGCCATCCAAATGACCGGCAGCGTGACGCGCGTGGCTGAGGGTGTGATCTCAGCGGAGATGTTTGACTGAACTGCGCTGACCGAACCGCCCCGGCAGAATTATTTTCGCGATCTGAACACAGTCAAAGAAATTGAATCTGCCGCGAGCAAGTTATCCGGCGACGAGCATCAATCCTGCCGCAGTTGGTTTCAGAAATTTGACGCCGGCGCACAGACGCTGAACGCCTTTGGAAATGGACTGGACAATAATTCAAGTCCGGCGCAACCTCAAAATTATGCAATGGCCAAAACCTGCAAACAACCCCGGTTTTAACTGTGACCGATTGGCACCTATTAGGGTTAGACAGAACTGGCTTCGGCTAATCTAGATGTTAGGCATCGTATGCCAAATTACACCATCACGCTTGGGAGCGATACGGTCGCAGCAATTGCCGCCGACAGAGACGAGGCGCGTAGTTTGGTAGCGCGTGACCTTTTAGACGAGGAGAGCGGATTGCTCGGCATCATGTCGCACTATTGTAAGGATGACCGAGGAGAGCCAGCGGGCGGCTCGCTCAACATCGACCCAGAGTTGATGGGTATTTTTGAAGATTTCACGGGCGCTGTTGCCGTCGAGTTTCAGGAGCAGGCATATTACGGGTGTCGGGACATGGACATACAAGATGACCACGAAGTTGAGATTTCATTTCGTATTTCCGTCCAAGATAGGACACTGATACTTGACGTTCCAGAATCGTTACGAGAAAGCTATTGGCATTCACATGAGGGCGGCGATGCCTAACACATCACTGGAGCCAACGCCGATTACGCCGGTCAGTTTGCGCTGCGGGTTTCGGGTTGGCGGGAGTCACCGGCGGCGTGGCTCAGTTCTTGGTCGTTAGGCGGCTAGACACGCTCATGGAAATTCGACCATTCCAGATTGAAGATGAGGCCGCGGTCATTTCGCTTTGGCAGCGATGTGATTTGGTTCGACCTTGGAACGACCCGCGCAAAGATATACGACGCAAACTTGGCGTGAGACCCGACTTGTTTTTAGTTGGCTTGCTCGACGGCCAGATTGTCGCGTGTGTAATAGCTGGTTACGAGGGACATCGCGGCTGGCTGAATTATCTGGCGGTTGCTCCAGAGCATCAGCGGCATGGTCTGGCACAAACCATTGTCGAAGAGGCGGAGCGGCTGCTTCGTGCCGAAGGTTGTCCGAAGATCAATTTGCAGATTCGGACTTCCAATCATGGCGTCATTGATTTTTATAAGCGTCTCGGTTATTCGATTGATGATGTCGTGAGCATGGGGAAAAGATTAGAGCATGACACACACAACTGAATCACTGGCGCTGACAATTGAGGCAGCCGACCCCATCGGCGAGGCAGCCCGTGAGCTGATTCATGCGTTGTGTTCTGAGATGAGCGAGCGATACGGATCGCCACCCAGTCCATTTTCGCTTTCGGAGACTGCGGCACCTCGGACGGTTTTTCTTTTGGCGCGTCAGCGCGGCCAGCCGGTCGGTTGTGGTGCGCTTCGCCGATTCGATGACCACACAGCCGAAATCAAGCGGATGTATGTGGTTTCAGCCGGACGGCGGCAGGGTGTCGCGCGACGTATCCTCGTCGAGTTGGAGCGACACGCCACGGAATTCGGCTATCAGACGATTCGTTTGGAGACTGGCATTCGACAGCCCGAAGCGCAACGGCTCTACGAGTCGCTGGGCTATCAGCGCACCGCTGCCTTCGGCCCTTATGTCGGCAGTCCGACGAGTGTTTGTTATGAGAGAGTCATCCACGCCGCCTAACATATCACTGGAGCCAAC
>Ga0164241_10002122_pt1 | contig 22281 bp, 26 predicted proteins | sample OricomyardsoilBY_FD_108780 | JGI IMG/M metagenome (GOLD analysis project Ga0164241, IMG submission 108780) | Backyard soil microbial communities from Emeryville, California, USA - Original compost - Back yard soil (BY) | ecosystem: Environmental > Terrestrial > Soil > Unclassified | place: USA... | reverse complement strand
CTCTTCGTCGACGACCGAGCCAGCGACGTGCAGGTGGCGAGCGCGATCGACATGAAGGTCACCCAGACCGAGCCGGGCGTGAAGGGCGACACCGCCTCCGGCGGTGGCAGCAAGGCGGCGACGCTGGAGTCGGGCGTGACCGTGCAGGTGCCGCTCTTCATCGAAGAGGGCGAGACGATCCGGGTCGACACGCGCAACCGCGAGTACGTCTCCCGGGCTTAGTCGGCTCGACCGGCGAAAGCGCGAGAATGAGAGCCCATGCGTAGGTCCGATCAACGTCGCGACGCCGTTTTCGCCTGTTATCAGCGCGATGTCACCGGTCGCCCGCTGGATGAGCTGGTCGCCGAGTCGCGCCCGTTCACGAAGGAGCTGGCGGCCGGGGTGGAGGCGCACCGCGACGAGCTCGACGTGGCCATCGCCGCCCACTCGAAGGGCTGGGAGCTGGAGCGGATCGCGCCGCTGGAGCGCAACGTGATGCGGGTGGCGCTGTACGAGATCGAGCACAGCGACGACGTGCCGATCGAGGTGGCGATCGACGAGGCGGTCGAGATCGCCAAGGAGTACTGCGGCGCCGACGCCCCCGGCTTCGTCAACGGCGTGCTCGGCGCGATCGCCCGCGAGCGCGAGGGGGTCCGTTGAGCCGCCTGCGCGAGATCTCCGAGCGGCTGACGGCGATCGCCGGCGAGCTGGAGGGCGAGGGGGTCGACGATGCCCGCGCCGCCGAGCTGGCCCACGAGGCGGCCGAGCTCTCGACCGAGGCGGTCGAGGAGACCAACCGGCGCATCCGCGAGTCGAGGGATGTCGAGTGATCTCCGCCTTTCGCCTGCTGTGAGCTACCCCGAAGACCTGCGCGCCCTGGTCGACGCCGAGCTCGAGCAGTTGCGCTTCCCGGCGCCGGCGGTAACGGCCGGCCTCGAGGAGGCGATGCGCTACTCGCTGCTGGCCGGCGGTAAGCGGGTGCGTCCGGTGCTAGCGCTGGCGACGGCCCGTGCCCTCGGCGCCGAGCCAGAGCGCTTCCTGCCGGTTGCCTGTGCGCTCGAGCTGATCCATACCTACTCGCTGATCCACGACGACCTGCCTGCGATGGATGACGACGAGCTGCGACGGGGGGTGCCGACGTCCCATGTCAAGTTCGGCGAGGACGTGGCGATCCTCGCCGGCGACGGTCTCTTTGCCGAGGCGATGCGGCTCTTCTGCGGGCAACCGGGCGAGCCGGCACGGGTGCTGGCGGCGCTGGGCGAGCTGACCGCCGCCACGGGCGTGGACGGCATGGTCGGCGGCCAGTACGTCGACGTCACGGTCGAAGAGCGCGATGCTGAGGGGCTGCGTGCCCTGCACGCGCTGAAGACCGGTCGGCTGATCGCCGCCAGCGTTGGCGTCGTATTGACCCTTGAGGGAATGGCCGAACCTGAGACAATCGCCTTTCGCCGGTTCGCCAACGAGCTGGGCGTGCTCTTCCAGATCGTCGACGACATCCTCGACGTGACCGGAAGCGACGAGCGGCTCGGCAAGCCCCATGGAAGCGATGAGCGACATGGCAAACTCACCTACGTCAGTCTTTTCGGCCTCGAGCGGGCGCGCCAGCTCGCCGCCGAGTCACACGCCAAGGCAACCGACGCACTGGCCCAGGCCAGTGGTGAGACAGGGGACCTGAAGCGAGTAGCCGACTACATCTTCACCAGGAACGAATGACCGAGAACGGAAACGCGCCCAACCGAGATGCCCGCCCAGACGAGGGCGGCGTCACCCGCCTGCTCGAGGGGGTCGACGGCCCCACCGACCTGCACGGGCTCGACGACGCCCAGTTGCAGCAGGTCGCGCAGGAGATGCGCACTTACATCATCGACACGATCGGTGAGATCGGCGGCCACTTCGGTGCCAACCTCGGCACCTGCGAGCTGGCCGTGGCCCTGCACAGCCTGCTCGACTCGCCGCGCGACAAGGTGCTGTGGGATGTCGGCCACCAGGCTTATCCGCACAAGATCCTCACCGGCCGCCGCGAGGATCTGTCGACGATTCGTCAGTACGACGGGCTGGCCCCGTTCTGCTCCGTCTTCGAGTCCGAGCACGACATCATGGGCGCCGGCCACGCCTCGACCTCGATCGGTTACGCGGTCGGGCTGAAGGAGGCGATGCGCAAGGGGATCGGCGAGGACGGCAAGGTCGCCGCCGTGATCGGTGACGGGGCGCTTACTGGCGGAGTGGCTTATGAGGCGCTGCACGCCGCGGGGGGCCTGCAAACGCCCGTCGTGATCGTCCTCAACGACAACGGCATGTCGATCTCGCCCAATGTCGGCGCCCTCTCGCGCTACTTCAACCGGGTAAGGCTCAATCCGCGCTTCTACCACGCTCGCGAGGGGGTCGAGGACCGGCTGACCAAACTGCCGCTCGGACTCGGCAAGCGGATCGAACGGCTGGGGCCGGAGATCAAGTCGGCGATCAAGGCCTACTGGGCGCCGGGTCTCTTCTTCGAGGAGCTCGACCTCGCCTACATGGGCGTGATCGACGGCCACGACGTGGGCGCCCTGCGCGAAGCCTTCCGCGAGGCCTTCGACGCCGATCGTCCCGTCGTCGTCCACATCCACACCGTCAAGGGCAAGGGATTCGCCCCCGCCGAGGAGGGTGGGCTTGAGGGCATGGAGAAATGGCACGCCGCCAAGCCGAAGAGCATCGTCAACGGAGAACCCGCGCCGAAGCCGGTGGCGGTCCAGGAGTCCGACTCGCCCGAGGCGATCGCGCCGGAGCGGCTGGAGAAGCCGCCGGCGGCCGGGGCGCCGCCGCAGTACACGCAGGTCTTCGCCGACGCGATCGTCGCCGAGGCGCGGCACGACAAACGGGTGATCGGGATCACCGCGGCGATGGCGGGGGGGACCGGCCTGCAGCATCTCGCCGACGAGGTGCCCGAGCAGTACTACGACGTCGGCATCGCCGAGCAGAACGCCGTCCTACTCGCCTCGGGGCTGGCCATCCAGGGGGCCAAGCCGGTTTGCGCGATCTACTCGACTTTCTTGCAGCGGGCCTACGACCAGATTATCCACGACGTCTGCCTGCAGGAGCTCGACGTCACCTTCGTGATGGATCGAGCCGGGCTGGTCGGCGACGACGGCCCGACTCATCACGGCGCTTTCGACGTCTCCTACTTTCGCCCGGTCCCCAACGTCGTCGTGATGGCGCCGCGCGACGAGGCGATGCTGGTCCACATGCTGCGCACCGCGATCGCCCACGACGGTCCGGCGGCGCTGCGCTACCCGCGGGGGGCGGCCGAGGGCGTGGCGCTGCCGAGCGAGGCGGAGGAGATCCCGATCGGAACCGGCGAGCTGCTCAAGAGCGGCGAGCGGGTGGCCTTGCTCGGTTACGGCTATGGGGTCTCGGTGGCCCTGGAGGCCGCCACGATTCTTGCCGGCCATGACCTCAACGTGACCGTCGCCGATGCCCGCTTCGTCAAGCCGCTCGACGGCAAGCTGCTCGAGCGCCTGGCACTCGAGCACGATCTGGTCGTGACGATCGAGGAGAACGTGCTCCCCGGTGGTTTCGGGTCGGCGGTGCTCGAGCATCTCGAGGACTCATTCGCCGAGGGCAACGAGGAGCGCGCCCGGGTCATGCGCGTCGGTCTCCCCGATCGCTACGTCACCCACGGCAAGCCAGCGCTGCTGCGCGAGGAGGTCGGCCTCACCGGCAGCTCGGTATCGGAGCGCGTGCTCGCCGCCCTGCCAAAATTTGGGCTTGCACCAATGCGCTCAATCGGTTAGCCTGCCGGCGTCTCTTCTGGGGTTACTAGAGGGGGGAGAGACATCTCTATGTATGTGGATCCGCACGTAGGGAGCGTCGTGGATCTACTTCGTTAGCCGCGCCGGTGCCGAGAGCACCGCGTCGCGGTGTCACGACGGCTCTTGGTCCTCTTCGTCCGGGGCCAGACTCTCGGCTAGCAGGACGACTTCAGACAGACGCACCCCGAGGACGGCGGCGATACGGCGCACGGTTCCCCAGGCCGGGTTCGTCCGCCCCGACTCGATGTGGGAGATCCAGGTCGGGTGGATCTCAGCCCGGTGCCCGAGTTCCTCCTGGCTGAGATCGCGCTCTTTCCTAAGTTGGCGAATTGCCTGGCCAAGCGCGGGTTGGGGTTCGCTGCGGGGAGCCATCCATATGGACGCTTCCCGTCGAAGTTGCCCCGGTCTATAGAGAAGAACTCAAGTACGGCGAGGAGTTGCGGCGGTGCGGCTGCGCAGCCACGTCGCCAGGCCCGCGAGCAGGTAGGCAATCACGACCGCGAGGAGGATGAACTTGCAAGCCGCGAAGATCGTCGCCAGCAGGGGGAACGCGGCACCGCCGCCTCCTATGGTCAGCAGCAGGCAGATGTTCTCGAGCGCGTCGAAAGCGGCCACGAGGGCGCCAAACGAGACAATGACCCCGCCGATCGCGGCAAGACGGCGCCAGCCTCGCTTCCGGGAGAGATCGCGAACTGTGGCGAGGGCAAGCGTGAGGAAGGTCCCATAGGCAAGTAGGAAGCCGAAGTCGATCCAGAGCGACTCGCGAGCCGCGTCCTGGCCCTCCTCACCCCATTCGGCGAGGATCTCGTCGGCCCGATCCTGTCCGCCCGTCAGCTCGAAGGGAACCATCCCCGGCCCGCCGCTGTCCTTCATCCGCTCCTCGGCCGGCGACATCGCCAAGAGCAGGATCACCGTCGCGATCCCCGATGCAATCAGTCCCCGCCGCCGCGTCACGCGGGCATCATTTCGCATGGAGAGGGGAGAGTCTGCTGCGTCCTGAGCTTGAAGCGGGGTGGAGCGATTCCCCTCGATGAAGGCCGCGCGCCTGCTGGCACTCTTGGAACGCAAGCCGCTCGGCTATCGCGAGGTGCGTCGGGCTGGCTCGCATCGCCGGATGGAGGCGCCGGGGCGACCGCCCATCATCTTTGCGTTTCACGACAAAGCGACTATTCCGGGCGGGCTTGTCCGCAAGGTCCTCACCAGGGACGTCGAACTTGGCGAGGACGAGGCCCGGAAGCTACTCTGAGCTGGAGGATCGAATGGAGACCGTGCGCATCATCTATCACCACGCGGCCGACGGCTGGTGGGCCGAGTCGCCCGATGTCGGGGGCTGGTCAGCGGCCGGCGACACCTATGCCGAGGTGGTCAAGCTGGCCGAGGAGGGCGTGCCACTTGCCCTGGGCCAGGACGCCGCGCTGGAGCACTATGTGCCAGCCGGCGGGCATGTGGCTGCCTAGGTATTGCCGACTTGACTGGCACGGGAATCTCTATACGTCGATGCCGGCTTGAGGACGTCCAATCGGTCCTTGCGCTTTGGGCCCAGACGCGGAGCAAGCACGCAACTACGGCCGACCGCCTAGGGGACGTCGAGCGCCTGATTGCAGACTCTACGGCCGCCCTCCTGGTTGCCGAGCGCGGCGTGAGATCGTCGGTGCGCTGATTGCCGGCTGGGACGGGTGGCGAGGGAATATGTATCGGCTTGCTGTTCGCGAAGGGCATCGGCGGGGGGCATCGGGATCGCACTGACGCGGGCTGGCGAGGAGTATCTGCGCAGCTGTGGTGTTCATCGAGTAACCGCCCTGGTCGCCTTCGACGACGACGCAGCTGGAGCGTTCTGGGAGTCCGCCGGTTATCCCCAGGATCAAGAAATCGGCCGCCGAGTCCGCAATCTGTAAGCCCGGCAATGCTCTGGGGCGTTGCTTCCCTTCTGCTGGGATGGGGAACCGGCCAGCCTTTCTGGGCCCTTCTCGCCTTTGGCGCTGCCCTTTGCCGTGCCATTCGGATTTTCGAACGAGCACCTGGGTAGCGATACGCCCCATGTCTTGTTGTTCGCCTTTGTATGGGGGATCGGCTCGGCGGACCTAATCGCGATCTCGGCTTGTGTCTGGATCGTCGTCGAGGAACGGCGGCTCGCCGCAGGTCGACACTGAGTCGACATCACTCCCAATTGGCCAGTTCTGGGGTTACTACAGGGAGGAGAGAACTGCGACCCGCCGCACGCCAGAGCGGATTTCGGCCTATAGAGCAAAATCAAATCCGGCTGAGTCCGGTTGAAACCGGCTGAATTCGTGCCGGACTGTGGCACGAGTGTGGCACCGGAGGGTGCCGACAAAACCCTGAACAGCGTCCTACGCGCTCAGGGCTGGCGTCAGCTCGGCGGCGGGCACGACGCTTGGTGCCGGGATGGTGATTCGCAGCTCATCCTCTCGTTCCAGCAGCCGCTTCGGTCGAACCAGCGTCAGCCCGACCAGCTCGCCGTTGCTGTCGAAGCGAACCGCGTGGCCCTCGGGCGTCTCGTCGTAGTCGACGGCGCGCGAGGGGTCGCCGACGTGCAGGTAGAGCACGTCGGCGTCGGCGTCGTACTCGACGCGATCAAAGGTGATGTCGGCAATCGTCACGCTCATGGCTTCCTTCGCCGGGCGAATGCAGTGATGATACGCCCGCGCTCCGCGCTGTCGAAGACCACGACCACCTTCAGCCACCGGCTCGGGCCAGCTCCCTCCAGATAGAGCCACTCCTCGCCGGGGTCCCGGCCCGACAAAATAGCCGTTGGCGACTCGACCGCCCGTCGGACCTCCTGCCCGTAGGCCTTGATCTCAGGATGTCCGCTGACAATGTGCTGCCAGCGCTCAGGGCTGAGGATAATCTCGCGCCCCTCTCGATCTCGAATCGTCTTCGGTTCGTCCACCGAGCGCAGCGTATGGGATGCGGTGGCGGGCGGCCCTTGATTCGTCAGCGACTCAGGCGACGGCAGCCACGGGCCTCGCCTTCGCGACCTTCAGCCCGCGCTTCCGCGCGCCGATCCGCGATCAGCTCGTCAACCAAGCGCTCACCCGGAGCCACATCTGCAAACAGGCCGCGAAGCCGCGAGGCTGCCTCACGGCGTCGCTCTATCTCGGAATCGGTGAGCTTGGTGGCCTGAGCCATGCTCCGATGGTATCCCCGCTAGTCGTCCTGGTTTTCCAGCGACGAGAGCCGCATGCCTGCCCACTCGGCGGTCGCGGGCTTCGGGTGCTGCATGCAGTGCTCGATCACCTCTTTCGCGAAGTTCGCTGCTCGGCGGGCATTCTCTGGAGAGAAGGTTTCTGCCTCAGCAGGTGCAAACACCACGACCCGATCGGTGCGTATTTCCTCTACGAGCGGTTGTAGCTCCTCGCTGTGATGAACACTGAGATTGCGCAGACGAAAGAGCCACTCCAATTCGGTCGGCCAATGGCTCTGATCGCGTCCGCTGATCTTGAATCCGTGCTTCAGCAGCTCCATCACCTGGGCATGGCGAGGGGGTTTCTTGCATCCGTCCGTGGCAGGTGGATTGACGATGGGTCGTAGCGCCCCGTGCATCGCATCGAGGGCAAAGGCTGCGGCGGTGATCGCGACCACGGCGGCAGTTATCTCCGGCACATCCCCCCGGTCCTTAGCTTCGACCTTCCCACCGTCGGCCAGGGCGCGTGCTACTTCCTCGGCCTGCTCCTCCGTCAGTCGGTCCCGTTCGGCTATCTCGGCATGCTGGAGCGAAAGCCGCAGCCACAACATGGCAAAGGACACCGACCCCATAGGGGGCTCGCCCTGCATGAACCGAGCCATTCCACCGGCCGGTAGCGCGAAGATTGGCTTCGGTTCAGACATCGGTGACGGACACTAGAACGCTGACCGGGCGCTGATCTCTGGACGAAAAAACAGGGGGGCCACTTTCGGGGCTCGACGCCCTGTTAAGTGGTGCCCAATTCGTCCTCATCCCGGTTTCGCGACCCGCTTCCAGGGAGGCTGACCCAATCTTCTGACGGATTTCGCCGCCTCGTTCGACAGATAGGCATGAGGCACGAAATCGGCTGTCGCGTCAACTCAATGGGGGTCCACTTTTGCGGCTCGCTGCTCTGTAGGGCAGAGGGCCAAATGACTGACCGACAGATCAACAGGGATTCAAAGCAGCGGGCCATCGGCGTCTCCGACCCGCAAATAACCCGTTGCGCAACTGGTTATTTGCGGCCACTTTGGCTGCTCCGTGCTCTGTTGTACATGGGCACTTCACTTTCATTGCCGCTTCGCTGCTGGCTTCGAGGGTGGCTGCGCCTATCGCTTCCCCTGTCGCTTCGCGGCCCGGTTTGCCCCAATGGCGACCAAAGCCCGCCGCAGTGCCGTTTGCGGGCCTGGCGCTTTGCCGACATTCCTACTGCACCCCCGAGTCAAAACATCAAGGCGGTCACGGCTGCCCTCGTCACCCTCTCGATCTTCTCCGCGTCCCTTGCACTCGACGCCTGTGCTATCGCCTCCGCGCTGGCTCCGCAGCGGCTCTCCATCACCTCGGCGACCGTAATCGCCTTGGTGCTGGCAACTCCGCCTCCACAGTCGATCATCGGCTTCGCGCTGGCTGCGCAGCGCTTCGCCGTCAATCGGTCCTGGGGGTCAGTATGAGTTGGGAGGCGGCAGCGGGCTTGCGGCTGCCCGAGGCGACCGCCAAGGTGCTTGCCTCGCTTGGCGAGCATCGCACCCTGTCCACCGCGCAGGCGCGAGCGATCCACTTCCCTGATCGCAGCGTCCGGCGCGCTCAGCAGGTCCTCGCCTACCTGGAGCGGGCGGGCCTGCTTGCCTATGCCGAAGCGCGCAGGGCTCCCCGTCGCCTGTGGTTCCTGACCGAGCGCGGCGCTGACTACATTCTCGATGCCGGCGAGGTCGAGCGCCGGCCGAAGGTTCTCGCCCCCGAGCAGGCGGCAGGGCCGCTGCGCGCCCACACCCTCGCCGTCAATGAGGTCGGGATCAGCTTCCTTCGCGCAGCGCGCGAGCGGGGAGACGACTTCGGCCCGCTCTCCTGGCGGCACGAGGTCGCCCATCCGCTCAACCGAGGTCGTGGCCGCGCTCGCCGCTCATTGATCGCCGACGCGGTTCTGAACTACGTGCGGGTCGATGAGCGCCACATCGTTTACGAGCAGCGCTTCATTGAGGTGGACCGCTCCACGCTCTCGGTTGAACGCCTGGTTGCCGAGCTAGCCCGCTACGGCCAGCTATGCCGCGCCTGCGACAAAGGTGGCAAGTCACTTTGGCGCGGCCACTATCCGAGCTTTCCTCCGGTGATCTGCGCCCTGGCCGGTGCCTCGCGCAAGGCGCTCATTCGACGGCGGGACATCGCTATCGCGCTGTTGGAAGACCACCCCGAGCTCGTCAGCGCCTATGGGATGACGATCCACCTTTGTCTTTTGGACGACCTGACGAGTCGCGGTCCTTTCGCGCCGATTCTTCGCAGGGTTGGCGAATCGGATCAGGCGGTGGACTGGCTAGGTGAGGGGCACGGCGATTGACCAAGAAGCTCGTCGTCTCGATCCCACGCATTGCTCTGACCCCGGCCGAAGCTGCTGCGGCTATCGGGGTTGGCCCGGATTTCTTCGATGCCAACGTGGCACCCGATCTGCGACTGATCCGCCGAGGCCGCAAGCGCCTCGTCCCAGTCACGGAGCTTGAACGCTGGGCAGCCGAGAACGCCGAGCGGGTGTTGATGGAGCAATGACCCTGGGCAAGCTTCTAGGCTGCCGGTCATGGCTGACGCCAAAAGCGAGAAAGCACGTCGAGCGGTGGAAGCCGCGCAGGCGAAGTTCGAGCGCGAACAGAGCAAAGCTCAGGAGGCAAGGCGCAAAGCATTCGCCAAGGCTCAGAAGGAAGGGCTTTCGCTGCGCGAGATCGGCGCGGCCGTGGGCCTTCACCACACTCGCGTCAGTCAGATCATCCGGGGAAGCTAGAGACTTTGGAGAGTTTGACTCTCCAAAACTGCTAGCCTCGATAGATCGAAAAGCGGCGACCCGCCGCGCTGTGAACGCGACGGGCCGCCTGACCACAAGGAGGCGTAGCTCCTCATGGCTGACGAGAACCCTAAGGGTCGAACGTCTGACGATCCTCCCTCCCCGGCGGGGGAGGACAAGCAAACCGAGAGCGCTGTCATGGCGCTCCTCCTACAAGAACATCCGATCCGGCTCACGATGGACGAGCTGATCCTGGTGCTACATGCCGACCCCGAGCGCGGCGATCCAGCCGATGCCGGACAGCGGGCCGTGCGCGAACTGGTCGGTGCCGGACTGGTTCACCGCGAGGGCCGTTTCCTCGCGCCTTCGCGGGCAGCCCTCTACTTCGATGCTCTGGAGGTGGGCTGATGTTGGACATTGCAGCGCAGTTCGGAGACAACCTCAGCCGCTGTCGCAAGCGTGCGGATATGTCTCAGGACGAGTTGAGCGTCCTGGCTTCGCTCCATCGGACCGAGATCAGCCAGCTTGAGCGTGGTCTGCGCGTCGCTCGCGTCGACACGCTGGCGAAGCTCTACGGGAGCCTTGAAGTCGAGCCGGGCGATTTGCTGGTGGGGATCGTTTGGACTCCGGGCGATGTGCGGCGCGGGTGCTTCAAGGGCCGTCCAGATGGCTGAGGGAATCCGGAAGCGGCACTCCAAGGGTTGCAGTGCCCGCGACGGCGGGCGCTGCAACTGCAACGCTGGCTATGAGGCGTCGATCTACCTGGCGCGCGAGGACAGGCGGGTCACCAAGACGTTTCGCCAGAGGGCTGAGGCAAAGAGCTGGCGAGCGGAAGCAAGGCGCGCCGCCGACAAGGGAACCCTGCGAACCTCGGCGCGAGACAGTCGGACGCTTGCTGGGGCGCTGCGGCAATTCATTGCCGGGATGGAGGAGGGAACGATTCGCCCGAAGGGTCGTGAGCGCTACAAGCCGAACACGATCCGCTCCTACGAGCGGGCGCTGCGAGTTCACATCGCGCCGACCGGCGTCGGCAGAGTCAAGGTGGTCGATGTTCGCCGTCGCGATCTCCAAGCTCTTGCCGACGAGTTGCTCGGCACCGGACTCTCGACCGGGACCGTCAGCAATGTCCTCAACCCGATTCAGGCGTTCTACCGCCGCGCTATCGACCGTGACGAGCTGATCTACAACCCGTCCGAGCGGATCGACCTTCCCGATGGAGGCTCCAAGCGGCCGAAGCGGATTGCTTCTCCAGCAGAAGCAGCGACGCTGCTTGCCGCTCTTGAATCTGAGGACAAGCCGGTTTGGGCTACTGCTTTCTATGCAGGGCTGCGCCGTGGCGAGCTTCAGGCGTTGCGTGTCCGCGACATTGATCTTCAGTCGAACCTGATCACCGTTGAGCGCGGTTGGGATCAAGTGGAGGGGGTGATCGAGCCGAAGTCGCGTGCGGGGCGGCGCAGCGTGCCGCTGCTGGCGATCCTGCGCGACTACCTAAGCGAACATGTGCGCAGGACTGGCCGCAGTGGCGACGACCTCGTTTTCGGCCGGTCGCGTCAAGAAGCGTTCTACGCCTCGACCGTCGATGGTCGGGCGAAGCGCGCATGGGCGGCAGTGAACAAGCGCGAGCGGGAGGCGACAGAGCGTGAGCGTCGGGAGCCCGAGCTACTGGTGCCGATCAGCTTGCACCTTTGCCGCCACACCTTCGCCTCATTGATGATCGACGCCGGAGCGAACCCAAAGGCGATTCAAGAGTTCATGGGGCACTCGAAAATTCAGACCACCTTTGATGTCTACGGCCATCTTTTGCCGGGGAGTCGTGATGAGGTTCGGGAGCGCATGAACGCCTACTTGCGGGTTGCGACGCGAAGGTAAGGGGAGTAGGTGCGTCACCCCGCACTCCACCGCTACGTTGGCAGCTTGTTCAGGTCAAAGCTTAGACCCGCGCCTCGAAGCTCTTGTAGGAGCTTGTAGCGCCAGCTGTCGTCATCAAGGGAGATATAAACGACACCCCGGAAGTCGGATGGCTGCTCAACGCCCTCGTCGATCAAGACAACGACGCGGGATCTGCCCAGTCTGCCCACGAAGAAGCCAAGCTCAAAGACAACGTTTTGCCGACCACGCGGCAACAACGTCGGCTGCCCGCTGTCTGCCGGAGCAGGACCGCCGACGTCGTCGGCGGTCAACAGAACGACCGCTAGATCGCTCGCGCGGGCGTGATCCTCGAACTTCTCAATCAGGGTTCGCCCTTCATTGGGCTGCTCGTGAAGCACAACGACGGCATGGTCGCCGGTCTTCTCCAGCAAACGGCCTACGGCTTCCTTGGTGTCTTCGGCGTGGCCGTGGACGATGAAGATTTGCTCCTCTCCTGGCTCCGTCGCCGACGCGGGCGCTGGCTCGGCTGCGTCTCCAGGCGCTTCGACGTACTCAAGGCGTTCGCGGAGCGACTGGAGCGTGTTGATCCCCCGGCCAAGGGCTTCGCGCTGCCACTCAAATTCCGTGTTGATGTCGCCGCCGATGATCGACGCCGTACGCGAGGTGTCCCGGAACTCCTTGGCGGGCTCGGGGTTGCTGTAGGCGGATTTCAAGCCCTCGGCCGTGAGCTTGACCCAGCGTTCCCATGATTCTCGCCATGCCTGGTACTCAGCTTCGGTGCTCACGCCCTGGGCATCCACTAGCTTCCGGCCATCCTCCAAATGCCGGTCGATGATCGCTTCTGCCTGCGATCGAGACTTGGTCAGCTGGAGTTGCGGTTCGGGCGGCACCGGCGCGAGTTTAGCCGCGCCCTAAAAACCAGGGAATTCCGGCGCGACGAGGGGGCAGGAGCGCATGGACGCCTACCTACGGCGCCCATCTACCTGATCGTCGCCTGACTGTGGCACCAGCTGTGGCACGAGGGCTGGTGGGTCGGTCTCGCAGGCGCTTCCACTGTGGTGTCGGGGTCACTTTCCCGCTTGCTAGAGCCCCACAACAGAAAACGCCCCGGCGGGGAGCCGAGGCGAGTTCTGGGGTTACTACAGGGAGGAGAGATATGTATCTCTATATATGTGGATCCGTGGGAGGTAGGTGGGCCCTTTGATGAGTCGCGGGCAAGTCATCGTGGGAAGCGATGAGAGCCATATGGGCGATTCCGAGCCCAGCCAAGAAGTTTTCCGTTCTGCCCCTTATCGGTCGTCCTCTGCGAATCCTTGAACAGCGTACGAACGTATGTGCGATTTGTGTGTGAGTGCGATCACAGACGCCTAGAGCCGCTGTCCGCCATCTACCCGCAGCAAACCAGGCCAAGCCTAAGCGTGGTTAAAAAGCTGTAGCTGCCTCGAGGAACGACCGCTGGGCGCGGGCGGCTGTAGCGTTTCCGCCGTGACGAAAGCGCGGCGAATCGACGCAGTGCTGGCCGAGCGGGGCCTGTTCCCCTCGCGCACGGCCGCTGCCGGCGCCGTGCGGGCCGGTGCCGTGCGCGTCGGCCAGGACGGGCCGGTGGCACTGCGGCCAAGCCAGCTGGTCGAGCCGGAGGCGGCGCTGATCGTCGCCGAGGGGCCGCGTTTCGTCTCTCGTGGCGGGATCAAGCTCGACAACGCGCTCGAGGCGCTCGGCATCGAGGTGACCGGTCGCGAGTGCCTCGACGTCGGCGCCTCGACCGGTGGCTTCACCGATTGCCTGTTGCAGCGCGGCGCCACGCGGGTCGCAGCGGTCGACGTCGCCTACGGGCAGATCGACGTGAGGCTGCGCGAGGACCCCCGTGTGACCGTGATCGAGCGGCTCAACGCGCGTGAGCTCGCGCCGACCGATCTGCCCTTCGAGCCGGACCTGGCCACCGTCGACGTCTCCTTCATCTCACTGACCAAGATCCTGCCCGCAGTAACGCGCAGCTTGGCGCCGGGCGGCGAGATCCTGGCGATGATCAAGCCGCAATTCGAGCTGGGGCGGGAGCGGGTCGGCAAGGGCGTCGTCCACGACCTCGGCGACCGGCGCGAGGCGATCCTCACTGTGGCGCTGGCCGCTCGCGAGCTGGGTCTGTCGATTCGCGGTTTCGCGTCATCCGGCCTGCCTGGGCCGAAGGGCAATCGCGAGACCTTCGTCTGGTGCGGCGGCAGCGGTGCCGAAGTGGCCGACCTGGCAGCGGCGATCGCCACGGCGGAGCCAAGTTGATGAAGACGGCTGCGCTGATCACTCACTCGCACCCACCGGCAGCGACGGAGGCGGTCGCGATCGCCACCGCCATCGCCGCAGAGGCCGGCTGGCGCCTGGTTGCAACCGCCGGGGAGATCGCCAAGCACAACCATGCCGCCGACGGCATCGAGCAGGTCGAGTCGCTGCCGGCCGACCCCGAGCTCTGCCTCGTGCTCGGCGGCGACGGCTCGATCCTCTACGCGCTGCGTCGCTTCGCTGGCACCGGCGTCCCTGTTTTCGGAGTCAACTTCGGCACCGTCGGCTTCCTCGCCGCGGTCGAGCGCAACGAGGCCGAGCAGGGAATCCGGCGAGCTCTGGCCGGGGAGACCGAAGCGATCGACCTGCCCGGGCTGGCGGCGGAGATCGACGGCGAGGAGCGTTTCGCCTTCAACGACGTCAGCTTCAGCCGGCGCCCCGAGGACCGAGTGGCCGAGCTCACCTACAGAATCGCCGGCGAGGAGGTCGGCAACGTGCGCTGCGATGGTCTCGTCGCCGCCACTCCGGCCGGTTCGACCGGCTACAACCTCGCCAACCAGGGTCCGATCCTCGCTTGGGGCGTGAAGGGCTATGTGGTCAGCTACATCTCTCCCCACTCGCTGACCGCGCGCGCCCTGGTTGTCGCCCCCAGCGACGTCCTCACGGTTGGCAACGCGGCCGGCCGCGAGCCGGTCGACATCGCGGTCGACGGTGCGCAGGCCGCCGCGCTCTCACCCGGCGCCGCTCTGGACATTCGCTTCGTCGATGCGGTAGGCCGCCTCGCTCAGTTGCCAGGCTCGAGCTTCTACCACCGGATTCGAGAGAAGTTCGGCCACCTAGCCGTCTAAAACGGCCTTAGCCGAGGTAGTCGGTTCTCTAGGGTTTCGACGCATGGAGCGCAAGTGGTGGACCCTGGTCCTGATCTCGATCGCGACGTTCATGTTGCTGCTCGACATCACGGTCGTCAACGTCGCCCTGCCGGACATCCGGACCGACCTGGGCGCAAGTCTCTCCAGCTTGCAGTGGGTCGTCGATGCCTACACGCTGACGCTCGCCGCCTTCCTGCTCACCGCCGGTTCGCTTGGCGATCGGCTGGGACGCAAGCGAGTTTTCACGATCGGCTTCGGGATCTTCACCTTCGCCTCGTTCCTCTGCGGCATCGCCAGTGATGCGACCCTTCTCAACCTCGCCCGCGGCCTGCAGGGCATCGGCGGCGCCGGCATGTTCGCCACCTCGCTGGCGCTGATCGGCCAGGAGTTCCACGGCAAGGATCGCGCCACCGCGTTCGGCGTCTGGGGAGCGACGGTCGGCGGCGCCGTCGCGATCGGGCCGCTGGTCGGCGGCGTCATCACCGAGCACCTCGGCTGGGAGTGGGTCTTCTTCGTCAACGTGCCGATCGGGATCACGGCGATGGTCCTTACGGAGCGCAAGATCGTCAACGTCTTCGCCAAGGACCCGGAGCCGATCGACGTGCCCGGGTTCGTCACCTTCTCGCTGGCTCTGTTCCTCTTGATCTTCGGGCTGATTCGGGGCAATCCCGAGGGCTGGGACAGCGCCCTGATTCTCTTCTGCTTGATCGGTGCCGCGGCGCTGCTTTCGGCCTTCATCGCGATCGAGGCGCGCTCCAAGTACCCGATGCTCGACCTTTCGCTGTTCCGCAAGCCCGCCTTCAATGGGGTCTCCGCCGTCGCGTTCGGGCTCTCGGCGGGGATGTTCGCGATGTTCCTCTACTTGACTATCTACATGCAGGGCGTGCTTGACTACTCCCCGCTCGAGGCGGGCCTGCGCTTCCTGCCGCTGACCGTGCTCGGTTTCGTCGTCGCGCCGATCTCCGGTGCGCTCTCGAACAAGATCCCGATCCGAGTCCTGCTCGGCGTCGGTCTCGCCACGGTCGGCGTCGGCCTGCTGCTGATGCACGGCGTCTCGCCCAGCTCGGGCTGGACGACGCTGCTCGTCGGCTTCCTGGTCGCCGGCACCGGCATCGGCATCACCAACCCCGGTATCGGGCAGGCGGCGATCGCCGTGGTCCCTGCCGAGAAGGCCGGCATGGGCTCGGGGATCAACACCACCTTTCGCCAGGTTGGGATCGCGACCGGCGTCGCCGGGCTCGGGGCGGTCTTCCAGTCGCGCGTCGACTCCAAGCTCTCGGAGCTGCTGCCTCACGCTCCGCCGGGCCTCGGCGAACTGGTGTCGTCGGGTGGCTCCAAAGCCGCCGCCGCCGTTTCGCCACCTGGAGTACGGGCCGAAGTAGTCCACGCTTCGAACGTCGCCTTCGTCAGCGGCTTCAACGAGATCCTCCTTATCGCCGCCGTTCTCTCCTTCGTAGGCGCCGCCCTCGGCTTCGTCCTCGTCAGATCCAGCGACTTCGTCCAATCTTCGCCTGAGGAAGAAGCAACGGAGCCCATCCCGGCATGATCGCCGAGAGCCAGTCAGTCCGCCTTCGCTGCTACTAAAAGGGCGTGCTTAGAGAGCTGCGTATCGAGAACCTGCTGCTGATTGAGAGAGCGGAGCTGCGGCTGGGGGAGGGACTTAATGCGATCACGGGCGAGACCGGGGCGGGCAAGACGGTGCTCGCCCACTCGCTGGATCTCCTCATGGGTGGTAAGGCGCGGCCGCAGATCGTCCGCCCAGGGGCTGAGGAGGCCTGGGTCGAGGGTGTGTTCGACTTGTCGGAGGGGCTGCTCGGAGAGCCCGAGATGAGCGAGATCGCCGAGCGGTTGCCAGAGGGCGCCGGTGAGGTCGTGCTCGGCCGGCGGGTCTCGGCGAGCGGACGGACCAGTGCTTTCGTCGCCGGCCGTGCCGCGTCCGCGTCTGACCTGAAACTGCTCGGCGGCCGGTTGCTCGCTTTCTACGGCCAGCACGAGCACCGCCGGCTGACGATCTCCTCGGCGCAGATGGAGGTGCTGGACGGGTCTGCCGGAGCCGAGCACCTGGCGCTGCGCGAGCGCTACCGCGAGGCCCATCGCGAGTGCCTGCGCCTCGAGGCCGAGCTGGCCGGGCTGCGCGAGCGCGACGGCTCGCGGGAGCGCGATCTCGATCTCTTCCGTTACGAGCTCTCCGAGATCGAGGCGGTGGCGCCCGAACCTACGGAGGAAGCCGAGCTGTCGACGGAGCGGGAGCGACTCGGCCACGCCGAGGGGCTGCGCGAGGCGGCGGCGGGTGCCCACGCGGCTGTGCTCGGCGCCGACGAGGATGGCGATGGTGCGGCCGGCACGCTCGCTAGGGCTGAGGCGCTGTTGCAGGGCGTTGGCGGCGTTGATGCCGAGCTCGATGGGCTCTCTGCCCGGCTCAGCGCTCTGACGATCGAGCTGGGGGACGTTGCTGCGGGGCTGCGCTCCTATCTGGATGGGCTCGAGGCGGACCCGGGTCGCCTCGCCGCGGTTGAGGAGCGCCTCGAGGCGCTCGACCGCCTGCAACGCAAGCACGGCGGCACTGTCGAGTCGGTCCTCGCTCACGCCGAGCGCTGCCGGGCTGAGATCTCCCGCCTGGAGAACGCCGAGGAGCGCGGCGCGGAGGCGGAGGTCGCGCTGGCCGACGCCGAGGCGAGTCGCGCCAAGCTGGGGTCGAAACTGAGCAAGGCTCGCAGCAAAGCCGCCGCACCGCTCGAGCGCGAGGTCGCGAAGGAGCTCGAGCTCCTGGCGATGCCGGGAGCCCGGCTCGAGGTCGTGCTGGAGCCAAATGCCGATGGCTTCGGCGCCGGTGGGGCCGAGGCTGTCGAGCTGCGCCTGGCGCCGAACCCGGGCCTGGAGCCGGCGCCGTTGCGCGACGCGGCATCGGGGGGCGAGCTCTCGCGGGTGATGCTCGCCCTGAGCGGCTTCGGCGGCGGCGCCGGAGCTGGCACGCTCGTCTTCGATGAGATCGACGCCGGCGTTGGCGGTCAGACGGCCCGGGCGGTCGGCGAGCGGTTGCGGGCCCTCGGTGAGGGCCGCCAGGTCCTCTGCATCACCCACCTACCCCAGGTTGCTTCTCTCGCCGGAACCCACTTCACGCTGGAGAAGGACGTCTCCGGCGATCGCGCCAGCGCCAGCGTGCGGCGTCTCGACGGCGAGGACGTCGTCGAGGAGATCCGCCGCATGCTCGGTGGCGAGCGCTCCGATGATGCCGCCACGCGCCACGCTCGCGAGCTGCTCGCCGCCGCCTAAGCCGCTTTGAAGCGCTTGCCAGGGCGGTTAACCTGCACCGGTGGCAACCGACAGTCGCCTTCGCCTCCCTGCGCTGCTCACTCGCCGTAACGGGGCGTCGTCGGCAGCGGCGATCGAAGGCACGGCGCGGCTCGGGCGTCGCACCAAGCACCTGGTGCGGAAACTCGGCCCCGGCGACGTGGCCGTCATCGACCACGTCAACATCGACCGGATCGCTGCCGAGGAGCTGATCTCCAGCGGCGTCGGGACCGTGATCAACGCCTCGCCTTCGTCCGACGGCCGCTATCCGAACGCCGGCCCGCTGCTGCTGGCCCAGGCCGGGGTGGCGCTGGTCGACATCGAGGAGGGGGATCCCTTCGAGCTGCTCGGCGACGGCGACCGGGTCACGATCGAATCGGGAGCGGTCCTCGTCGGCGGGCGCGAGCTGTTGCGCGGCCGTGTCCTCGAGGTGGAGGAACTGGAGCGCCAGCGCAACGAGCAGCTCGAGCGGGTCGACGAGGCGCTCGCCGAGTTCGCCGAAAACACGGTTGCGCACGTGCGCCAGGAGACCGATCTGCTGACCGGCAGCATCGAGTTCCCGCCGACCCGAGCAAACTTCCGCGACCGCCACGTCCTGATCGTCGTCCGAGGCGACCGCCACCGCCGCGACCTCAAGGCCCTGCGCGCTTACATCCGCGACGTGCGTCCGTTGATCGTCGCCGTCGACGGTGGCGCCAACGGGGTGCTGGAGGCGGGGATGAAGCCCGACATGATCGTCGGCGACATGGACTCGGCGGGTGACGAAGCGCTGCGCTGCGGGGCAGAGCTCATTGTCCACGCCTACCCCGACGGGCGCGCCCCTGGGCATCAGCGCCTGCTCGACCTGGGCCTCGAGCACACCCTGCTGCCCGCCGCCGGCACCAGCGAGGACGTCGCGATGCTGCTCGCCTTCGAGAAGGGGGCGGCGCTGATCGTCAGCGTCGGCGCCCATTTCAACCTGATCGAGTTCCTTGACCGCAAGCGCGGCGGCATGTCCTCGACCTTCCTGACGCGGCTGCGGATCGGCGAGAAGTTGGTCGACGCCAAGGGGGTGAGTCGGCTCTACAACCCGAGCTCGCCATTTGGCCCCCTGGCCCTTTTTCTCGCCGCCTTCATGGTCCTGCTGGCGATCGTCGTGATCACCTCGCCGGCCCTCAGCGACTTGGTCGAGCTGATCTGGCTGAAGATCAAGATCTGGCTCGGCATTTAGTGCCCGAACGGGCGAGCATCTAGCCTTCCGGGCCGCCAATGGGTTACAGCGCTCGATACCACGCGATCTCGCTTGTCGCCGTCTTCCTCGCCATTGCGATCGGCATTCTGATCGGCGCCGAGTTCGGCGGCGACGCGTTGAACAACACCCGCAAGGACCTCGAGCGCAGCCTCACCGGCAACCTCCAGGACGCGCGCGAGCGGGCTGACGAGCTGAGCGGCAAGCTGGCCCGCTCCGACGAGTTCGCCGGAAGCGTCTACCCGGCGCTCGTCCGTGACCGTCTCGCCGGCAGGCGGATCGGCGTCGTCGCTATCGGCGACCTTTCGGGTGACACCTCGGCGGCTATCGAGGAGGCGCTCGGTCCGACCGGGGCGCACCTGGTCGGGATTGGCGTGGTGCGCGAGCCGGTCGACCTGCGAGCGATTTCCACCGATCTCGCCAAGACGCGTCTCGCCGACATCAGGCGCAACGGTGAGACGCTGACCGCCTTCGGCACCGGCGTCGGGCGCCAGATCGTCCGCGGCGGCACCCTGCTCGAACGCGTCCGCAGTCACCTCTTCTCTCGGGCGAGCGGCAACTTCGGCGCTCTCGATGGCGTCGTCGTCGTCCGCGATGTGCCCGAAGAGATGGGGCCAGTGCAGCGCTCCACCGCGAGCGAGCTCGAATCGGCGCTGATGGGTGGCATCGAGGGAACCCGCACGCCAGCGGTAGGCGTCGAGACCTCGACTGACGAGACGTCCTCAGTCTCCTTCTTCAGTGGCAACGACTTGGCCAGCGTCGACGACGTGGAGATGACTGCCGGCCAAGTGGCGCTGGTCTTCGCCCTGCTCGGTGCTGAGGGCAGCTTCGGCGTCAAGGGCTCGGCCGACCGCCTGCTGCCTGACCTGCTGCCCCCGGCGGAGTCGCGCTGAGCGTGACTTGGGTCGGCTTCCCGGTCGCGATCGCCGTCGCCCTGCTGGTCGTGCCGGCGGGTGTGCGGGGCCTGTTCGACGCCGGCCTGGTGCGGGAGAACTACCGCGCCGCCCGCCTCGCCTTCCCGCTTGGCGCGGTTCTGGCGACGGCGGCGCTGGTCGCCCTGGCGCCACTGGCGTTCCTCGACGATCGCGGCGACCTCGATCTGCTCGATCCCGACCTGCGACGTTGGATGCCCTATCTGCTCGGTATCGCCTTCCTCGGCTTTCTCGACGACTCGCTGGGACGTGGCGAGGCGCCGGGCGCGCCGCGCGGCTGGCGCGGGCACGCGCGGGCGCTGCGCGAAGGCAGCCTCTCGACCGGCGCCGTGAAGGCGCTGGGGGCACTGGCCCTCGCCGCCTACGTCGTCTCCGGTCGCGGCCTCGAGTCGTGGCGCTACCTCGCTGACGTGGCATTGCTGCTCCTCGCCACCAATGCCTTCAACCTGCTTGATCTGCGACCGGGCCGGGCGGAGAAGGGTCTGGTGTTGCTCGGGATTGGCCTCTGCCTCGGCGCCTGGACGATCGCGCCGCTGGAGCTGCTGGGGATCTTCGCCGGCCCGGTTCTCGTTGGCGCCTGGTTCACCTTGCGCGAGCGGGCGATGCTGGGCGACACCGGCTCGAACCTGGTTGGTGCAGTCGCCGGCATCTGGTTGCTGACCACGCTCGGCGCCGATGGCCGGTTGATCGCCCTCCTCCTCGTCGCTGGAATGACCATTTACGGAGAGTTGCGTTCAATCTCGGCGACGATCGAATCGGTTCCGCCATTGCGATGGCTAGACTCGCTCGGCAGAGCATGAGCAGGCCTTCCCAAGGAGATACACGCTTCATCTTCGTCACCGGCGGGGTCGTTTCAGCTCTCGGCAAGGGGATCGCCGCCGCTTCGATTGGCCGCCTGCTCCGCTCCCGCGGCTACCGGGTCCAGCTACAGAAGTTCGACCCCTACATCAACGTCGACCCCGGGACGATGAGCCCGTTCCAGCACGGTGAGGTTTTCGTCACCGAGGACGGCGCCGAGACCGATCTCGACCTCGGTCACTACGAGCGCTTCACCGACGAGAACACCTCGCGCGCCTCCAATGTCACGGCGGGCTCTGTCTACAACTCGGTGATCAACCGCGAGCGCCGTGGCGACTACCTCGGCGCCACGGTGCAGGTGATCCCGCACATCACCAACGAGATCAAGAACCGCATCCTGATCGTCGCCGAGTCGCAGTCGGTCGATTTCGTGATCACCGAGATCGGCGGCACCGTCGGCGACATCGAGTCGCTGCCCTTCCTCGAGTCGATCCGCCAGCTCTACACCGATCTCGGCCCGAAGCGCTCGATGTTTGTCCACCTCACGCTGGTGCCGTACGTCGGCCACGCCGGCGAGCTGAAGACGAAGCCGACGCAGCACTCGGTCAACGAGCTGCGTCGCATCGGTATCCAGCCTCACGCGCTCGTCTGCCGTTCCGAGGGCCGTCTCGACCGCGAGATCCGCGAGAAGATCGCCCTCTTCGCCAGCCTTCCCGTCGACGCGGTGATCTCCGCCCACGACGTCGACAACATCTACAAGGTGCCACTGGTCTTCCGCGCCGAGGGCGTCGACGACCTGGTGCTCGACCACTTCGACATGGAGGCCCCGTCGCCGGACCTGGGCGAGTGGGAGACGATGGTCAAACGTGCCGAAGACGCCGAGGGCAAGGTGAAGATCGCCCTGGTCGGCAAGTACGTGCAGCTCGCCGACGCCTACAAGTCGGTGATCGAGGCGATCGAGCACGGCGGCATCCACCACGGCGCCAAAGTCGAGGTGGAGCTGGTCGACTCCGAGGACTTCGATCCGGAGCGTCTCGAGGGCGTCGACGGCATCCTCATCCCCGGCGGCTTTGGTGAGCGCGGGATCGAGGGCAAGGTGGCGGCGGCGCGGATCGCCCGCGAACGCTCGATTCCCTACCTGGGCATCTGTCTCGGCATGCAGATCGCCGTGGTCGAGTTCGCTCGCACGGTGGTCGGCATGGAGGGCGCCAACTCGGCCGAGTTCGACCCCGAGACGCCCTTCCCGGTCGTCGACCTCCTGCCCGAGCAGAAGGAGGTCTCCGAGATGGGCGGCACGATGCGCCTCGG
>Ga0164241_10002121_pt1 | contig 22285 bp, 22 predicted proteins | sample OricomyardsoilBY_FD_108780 | JGI IMG/M metagenome (GOLD analysis project Ga0164241, IMG submission 108780) | Backyard soil microbial communities from Emeryville, California, USA - Original compost - Back yard soil (BY) | ecosystem: Environmental > Terrestrial > Soil > Unclassified | place: USA... | reverse complement strand
TATTTCGCGCTAAAAGATCGGGTGCGTTCTTTAATATTTCTTCAATTGCCGGTTTCCTTGGCACCTTCCCCGGATGGGGCATATATAATGCTACCAAATTCGCGGTTGCCGGTTTTACCGAAGCACTTTCAGCAGAAGCCAAATCTTTAGGCATTAGCGCAACCATCGTTTACCCTGGCTATTTCAAGACCAATTTTCTGCTGCAAGGCTCATTGCGCACCGCAGCAAATCCGATAGCCGACTATAAGGAAGCCCGCGATCTGGAAGTGATCCACAACGAACAGATCATCGGCAACCAGCCCGGCGACCCTGAAAATGCTGCTTTAGCCTTCATCAAAGTAGCTGAAATGGAAGAACGCCCGCTGCACCTGTTCCTGGGATCGGATTCATTCGGCATGGCACATGGCAAGATCGAGGCCGTTCAGAAAGACCTGGCTGCTTTCGAGGGAATCAGCAAATCCACAGATTTTAATAAATAAACTTTTTTACTGATCTTTTGTAAAAAGCCGGCCAGCGATCGCCTGCTTTCTTTGTTTGGTAAAGAAAGGACCATCGAAAGGAGACCGCGTCGTCTAATGATGGCACGGTCTCCAATAATATTAAAATTCCAGTTCGATCCGGAATTGGCCACCCAGACCTTTTTCAATAATGGTTCGCAAGATGGCGACAGGCACATCGCCGCTATCAGTTTCCGCTTTCGCTATCCGGTATTTCGGTATATCACATTTATCGGCTAGTTGTTGCCGGCTCATCTTTCGTGCTGACCTAGTCTCGCGGATCAGGACGCCGATCTTACTGATCTCTTGTTGATCTTTCATCTGGCTTATATTGGTTTACGGTCTCGAAAAATTCATTAATCAGGCCAATACTGACGTTAATGGCGACATCACTTTTAATAATTCCTGAAGCCATGAGTAGCCCTGCTTCTGTAAAGACCTTGGGCATAGCAGCATTACCAATTTTGAGTGGAAGGCCCGTCTGGCGTTGTAATTCCTGCCATTCTGCTGCGGTCGGTGAAAACAGGAAATCGGGCGGAAACCGAAGTTTGTTTCGGCTTACCCGCTGTCTTAACACCCGGAGACTGATCTGGAACAGCGCAGCCACATCTGCATCGATCATTACTTTTTGACCGCGTAACCGGTATACCTGGTTAACAGGCTGTTGATTTTGTGTGCTCATAATAATTGCTTTTTAAGGTCTTCCTTGCTGGGTAAATAGAGTTTGTATTCCCTGCTGAAAATTTGTTCGTTGTTCAATGGCAGGGTAAACTCTACCACTGCCTGGTTGTCTTCCTTACAAAGGATTATGCCGATCGTGGGTTTCTCGTGGGACTGCCTTATCTTCCGGTCATAATAGTTGACATACATCTGCATTTGCCCAATGTCCTGGTGGGTCAGTTTTCCGATCTTCAGGTCGATGAGGACAAAACAATCCAGCAGCCGGTTATAGAAAACCAGGTCCACCCAAAAATGGTCGCCTTCCAGCGTGATGCGGCGCTGTCGCCCCTCGAACAAAAAGCCTTTCCCTAATTCGAGCATAAAGTGCTCCAGTTTGTTAATGATCGCACTTTCAAGGTCGCTTTCCGTGTAAGCGCTGTCCTCTTTTAGGTCGAGAAATTCCAATACAACAGGACTTTTCAGCGTATGGATCGGGTTTTCGCGGAATTGACCGGTATCAGCTAATTGGCGGACACCTGCTTTGTCCGTGCTTAAAGTTAAGCGTTCATATAATGAGGAATCATATTGGCGCTGCAATTCCCGCAGTGACCAATTACAGATGGCAGCCTCTGTTTCATAATAGTCGCGTTCGGTACCTTGTTGCATTTTCATCAGCAGTACGTAATGCGACCAGCTGACTTTGAATTGGTCGGCAAAAACGGAAAGGGTGTGACCCGCGTCGGATTTCGCAGACAGTGTTTGCGAAATCCGTTCCTTGTACATCAAGTAAAACTTTTTAAAAAGGTCGAGATTGCGATGGGAATACCCCCGGCCATATTCAGCGGTTAAGTCCCGGCTTAAATTTTTCAGCGTAGCTTCCGCATAACCGGCCCGCTTGCTTCCGCTTTGTTCCTCCTCGACAATCATTCGCCCAATCGTAAAATTGGTGTAAATCATTACCGTGTTGACATTCCTGACAACCTGGGCGCGCGCATTTTCGATCAGTTCCTTGACCGATTGAAATAGCTTTTGTTGTTCTGCCGGCATCATTAGCTTACTCTTTTAAGGTGGGAATTAGTGTTTGCTTTTCGGTTCGCTTTGCGCTTGGGCACTTCGGGTTCCAATTTTTCCCGCAGGACATGCATGTCCTCGCTGATCTTTTTGAGCAATACACGGGCATAGATCTGGGTAGTGGCGATCTTGGTGTGCCCCATCATTTTGCTAACTGTTTCAATAGGCACATTATTGGCCAGCGTGATGGTGGTCGCAAAAGTATGTCGCGCAACGCCAAAGGTCAGCTTCTTCCTGATGCCGACGATCTTGGCGATCTCTTTAAGATACACATTGGTTTTTTGATTGGTAATGGTCGGAAATATCTTCCCTAAGCTGATCGAACGCGGATTATCCTTATACTTATCCATGATGGCCTGTGCCGTTGACAGGATGGGTATGTTGGTCGGCTCGTTGCTTTTCTGGCGGAGGAGTTTCAGCCATTTCTCGTTATCCTCGCCGCGCACGATATTACCTTCATGTAAATTCATCAGGTCGACGAATGACAAGCCGGTATAACAGGCGAAAAGAAAATAGTCACGGATAACTTGTAGCGTCTCAGATGCCAGTTCGTAATTCTCCAATGTTTTCAATTCGTTGGTGGACAGATAGGCGGTTTCTACCTTTTTATAACGGAACTTGTAGTTTTTGAATGGGTCTTTGGTGATCCATTGCAGTTTAAAAGCCAGGGAGGTCATTTTGCGTAAACGGATCAGGTGTTTCATAACGCCATTATTGTTCAATGGCTGAAAATGATCTGCCGGTTTGTGATTGCGCAGGAAGGTCTCGAAATCGACAATGAATTTGTAATCAATGTCATTGATCCGTATGTCCGTGGTCTTATGCTTTTCCTTTAAAAACTTTTCTAAGTAGCGCCTCGTGACCGCGTAGTGTTTTAAGGTATTCCAGGTCAGCGCTGCGGAAGCGGTTTCGTAATGGTAGTCCATCAACCTGCTGAGCGAATAGGTTTCTTCCGTTGCTTCGCCGAGGAAGTAGGCTTTTAAAAGCTGCGGCGTAATTTCCTTACCGGCGATCTGCAATTGCTGGTAATAAGAGGTGATCGTGAATTTCACTTCCTCCAGGTAGGCGTTGGTTTCTTTGGCTTCAGGTAATCTGACTTTAACGCACCCATGTCCTTTGTCCCAGGAGTCAACGTCAACGAAACGTTTTAAGGCGATCAATACCTTTTCCTTGTTAATGGTAATAGAGGCATACACGGCTGTTTTGCCGTCTTTTTCCCTTCCTTTTCTGACGGTGAAATGCACACCAAACGACTGCGATGTTTTCATCTTTTAACAGTTTTTTAAGTGAATAAATGATTAATTATCCCCGAAAACCATTGATTTTCTGGTCGCTTTTGGTCGCCGCATTGGTATTTTTTCCAGTCTTTTTGGGTACTTTTTAGTTCATATTTAAAGCACTTAATAAACTGAATATCAATTCATTAACTTATAAAAGCGACCAAAAGTAAAAAATGATTTTTGGTCGCCGGATTGGTCGCCAAAGCTGTGCATTTGAAAGGACTGAAAAGGATTGCAAAAAAATAAAAAACCCTGTAAATCAACGAATTACAGGGTTTTTGTCATGGCAAAAATGCCTAAAAGTGCGCCCACCTGGGCTCGAACCAGGGACCAAAAGATTATGAGTCTTCTACTCTAACCAACTGAGCTATAGGCGCAGTGAAATCTGTTAAATTTCAGGCTGCAATTTTACGACTTTACCTTCATATTACAAAGCGTAATTATTTAAAAATTCCTTTTTTTAATACTCCTGCCCTAACATCCACTTAACTAAATAATTATATTTTTGGCTTCAAAATAAAGCGGGGTATTACCGCAGCACAGATTCTTTTATGCGCAATATAAAAAACATCATTTTTGATTACGGCAACGTAATATTCCACATTGATTTTAACAACGTGGCCGAAGCATGGAAGCAGTTAGGCATTACTAACGCTCACGAATTTTATGGGCACCGCCAGCAGGATGATGTTTTTAATGCATTGGAACGCGGACAAATAACACCTGAAGGTTTTCGTAACCGGATACGTGAGCTAACAAGCAAGCCGGATCTTACCGACGAACAGATAGACGGTGCCTGGAACGCTATATTTGTGGGCATTCCTGAAGGAAACCATGAGCTTTTGGCGCAATTAAAGGATAAATACCGCACGTTCTTGCTTAGTAATATCAATGCTATTCATTTTGACTATGTGCACGGATATTTAAAGTCGGAGTTTGGGATGGAAAACAATAATGATCTGTTTGAAAAGCTTTACTACTCGCATCTGGTAGGTAAACGCAAGCCCGATACTGAAATATTTGAGCAGGTTTTGACGGAAAATAACCTAAATCCTGCCGAAACTTTATTTATTGATGATAGTCCGCAGCATTTGGAAACGGCCAAAAAGTTGGGCATGCAAACCTATTTAATGACCGCACCCGATAACATCCAACAGTTTTTTAAGGTAAACGGGCTCCTGTAGCACATTTGTAGGTGTAGCCGTATACAGCGTAAACGCACATATGCGCCGTTTTATTAAAGTGTTTATTTATAACACTTTAAGTGTATACACTTATCTAAAAAATGGCTTTCTTATGCCAATATTCCTATTAGTTGTATACACTTTTGTCAAAAGAAAAACCTAACTTGCGTTAAGTAAAACCTGATCATCATGAAATATTCTTTTACAGCAGCTGCTATTTTTTGCGCTTTGTTTGCATCATCATGCAAGTCGACCAATACAAACAATATTTTTGCAACGCTCGACCCTTCATCAGCAAAATACAAAAACGAACTTATCAGGCATTTTTTGGATAATGGTACAGTAAACCTCACTTTCAACTTTGAAGGTTTAACCAACATTGGCGGCAAAGACTACATGAAAGTAGACATTAGCGGCAGCGGAATACAGGCGCAAAGCTTGGTTTTAGTTAATAATTGGAGTAAGCTTGAAGGAATTAAACGCACCAAAGGCATGGGCTATCATGGCGCTGAATTGAAGGACCTACAGCTCGATGTTGTTAACACCAGCGGAGAACCAACCTTTGTTTACCGTGACTTGGCTAGAATAGTTGATTGATTGTTTTTTGTTGAGTTGACAGACCTACTTCAGCACCGCATCAGTAACCTTAGTAATATCAATGCTGATCTTATTAATAAATTCCAGTTGCTCTTTAAGCAGTGCGTCGTTCACAGTGCCGGGGTTATCCTCTAAAGGCAAAGTGGTTTTTTCCTCGTAAAACTCAACCTTGGTACCTCCTAACTTTTTTATCGACTCGTTTAACAGCGCCAGGCTCTTTTTTATCAGTTTTAGTGCCTCGGGGCGGGCCTTGTAGTTGGGCTTGATAGTAACCTCGCCGGCAACAGTAGCTATGTACGATGAAAGAATATGGTTAAGTACAACAAACTTGTGCACATCTTTAATATTACGTTGCTTGCTCTTAGGTTCTGATGTCATCCGCTCAAACGCTGCAGATAGGTTAGCAGATTTTACGTAAAGATCCTTTCGCGCCAGCTTATACTCTGTTAGTGGTACAGGCTTGCCGGTCAGGCTTTCTGTTGCCTTCACCAGGTAACAAGTATTAGCTGTGATGGCCGCAGCCAGTGTTTTCTTTATCTGTTCAAACTCCCAGGTCGGAAATGCAAGATAACTGGCCAAAATGGCTATGCCCGAGCCTATGGCTGTATCCAGTATCCGCTCTTCCAGGATATCAAAGCCACCGATGCCTAAAAACTTAAAAAGGATAAGTACATAGGGTGTCATACAAATAACACTCACTATATAATAAAGCCGCATAAAGCTGTAAGTGCCTATCATCAGAGCAACCATTAATGCAAACTGCACATTGCTATTGGGTATGAACATAAGTATCAATATACCTATAATGCCACCGCCTATGGTGCCTAATAAACGTTGATAATTACGCTGTTTAGACAGGCTAAAGCCCGGTTTCATAATAACAATAATGGTTAGCAATATCCAATAACTATGGTGGCCCAGGGGTAACAATTTGGCGGCAACAAAACCTATTAAACAAACCAGTGATACCCTTAAGGCATGTTTAAAGGCGCCCGATTGAAAGGATAGGTTATCAAGAATGATCCGCGGATCATAATCCTGGTGGGTTACAAATTTTGAATGTTCTGAGGCAGGGCGGTTTTGTTGCTGTATCAATATTTTTGATGAGCTGGAGTTATAATACGTCCATATGTTTTCAATTTCTTTATTCAGATCACGCAGATTTACCAGTATTTTCTTTAGCACAAGGGTACTGGTTTCTTTCTCGTTGCCTATAGCATCAATTCGTTGTTTAAGCTCCTCCAGTTCGGGCAAAAAGTTACGCAGGTTTTTATGGCGATTATTGCTCAATACCATATATCCGATGTTTTGCAACTCATCGGCCATTTCTTGTATCAGTTCAGAAACGTGGGGAAGAACACCTGTATGCCGGAACTTTTCGCGAATGGCCTGGTAATCATAATGCGTAGCCATAATATGGTCAAACATATCCACCAGGTCAACAAAGGTTAGCACCAATATCCGGCTGGCATTGGTTGATTCGCGCACCATAATGCGGCTCTTAAACAGCAATTCACGAACAAGGTCCTGGTGCTCGCTAACTTTTATCTGTTGCGATATTACCTTGCGGTAATTCTCTTCAATGTCAGTTTCGTGCAAGTAAAAATCGGCCTTTAAACGTAAAAACTTAACAATATCAGCTATATTTTCGCCTAAAGCCTGCTGTGCCGCGCGGTAGGGCCGTATACCAAAAAACACCAGGCTGAACACCATATACCACACCCCGCCTGCCAATATATTACCGCTGTATTTAAGCACCTCGCTACGCTCAACGTCCCTATCTATCATAAAGATCATAATAAGCAGCGTTGCTGTACCCACAGAAGCGGCACGGTTACCGTATACGGTGAACATAGAAAACAGGAAGGTGAAAAGCGTAACCTCCAGCGCCAATGTGTATACATTAAAACGCGCGAAACCGGTTGTAAAGGCCACAATAAACATGCACAGGTTGCCAATGGCCATAGCATTACGCTTGTGCAGTATAGGCCCGGGGCTATCAGTTACGCATATACAAACCGCTCCCAACGATAGCGCTATGCCCTGCTCAAACCGGTCAAACTGCAACAGGGTAAGCGCGGGTATGAGTATGCCCAATGACATACGCAGCCCGTCGGAAAAATATTGACTGAAGAAAAAACTTTTTACCTCTTTATCGGTGGTTAGCATCGGGTAAATTTCGGTAAAAAAGCCTTATATCCAAATTTACAATAATTACATCTATGTCATATTTTATTACATAGATTAATATTTTTTGCTCATTATTTTTAATAACTCTTCAATTTTAATCTAATTTGACTTAAATTCACATCAATTTGGTGAGCCGGTGGTTTCGCCAATTTTTCTTTGCTTTTAAAAATATCAATATGTCGTCAACCTTGAAACTCAGTCAGAAAGAAGCAGCCTTTAACAGTGAGGTAGTTACGCGCTTTGAGTTATATAACAGTCTTTTCCAGACCCTGCCATTTTACCAGGTAAAGGAAATAGGCATACTACTGCCCTTTTTTAGTTCGCATTGCGATAAGGGAGCGGTAAAGGAAGAATCGCCCACACATATTATTGAATCATTCTTTAAAAAATATGTTCCGGATATTGACCATGTTGAGCAGCTTAACCGCCTGTTCAGGTTTATCCAGTACATTGAGCGGCAGGTAGTACTTTTTGACGCGATAGAGGACTCCTCCTTCGGTAAAACAGTAGGAAATGATGATGCGGGAACTTTAAAAGGCTTGTTACAACAGGCTGCCGGAAGCGATAAACAACGCGATAATATTAGCGATAAGCTCAAAAATTTCTCGTTAAGGATGGTGCTTACCGCCCACCCTACACAGTTTTATCCGGGCTCGGTACTGGGTATAATGAACGACCTGATAGAAGCCTTAAAGACCAACGACATACATAATATTGATGTTTTGCTGCAGCAATTAGGTAAAACACCTTTCTTTAATAAAACCTCGCCTACCCCGGTTGATGAAGCCGTTAGCCTGGTTTGGTTTTTAGAGAACACTTTTTATCATGCCATATCGGGCATACAAACAACTTTGGAAGAGGAGTTTGACATTGACGAAGTGCGCAAAACGCAGTTGCTTGAGCTGGGCTTTTGGCCGGGCGGCGACCGCGACGGCAACCCCAATGTAAATACCGAGACAACCCGCGAGGTTGCGGCCTTATTAAGGCAAATCATATTCCGTTGTTATTACCGCGATTTCAGGCTATTGAAACGTCGCATAACGTTCCGTGGCATAGAAAAAACCATAGCGTCGTTAGAGAGCATGCTCTATGAGAATGCATTTAACAAACCGAAGGAAGACGCACGCGACCTGCAAGGCGAAATGCTGAAGCTGTTAGGCTCAATTAGAAAAACATTGGTGGAGAGCCATTACAGCCTGTTTGTTGAAATTATTGACGACCTGATACGCAAAATCCGCCTGTTTGGCTGTTTCTTCGCTACGCTGGATATAAGGCAGGATAGCCGCATTCTGCGTAACGTGGTCGATTACGTTACGGAAAATGTTGACACAGGCTTACCCAAAGGTTATCAGGAAATGGACGAGCAGCAAAAGCTGGCCGCTTTAACCTTCAACGAGCGCTATTTTGTTTGCCCGGACGATGCTGACGATCTTATAAAAGACACCCTGAATACCATAAGGCTGATGAAAAAGATCCAGTATGCTAACGGGCAAAAAGCCTGCCAGCGGTTTATCATCAGCAATTGCCAGCAGGCGTCGGATATTCTGCAATTGATAGACCTGTTTTTGTGGAGCGGATGGAAAGCCGAGGAGCTTACGGTTGATTTTATGCCCCTGTTTGAAACGGTGAATGACCTTAAAGTTGCTGCCGAAGTTATGGAGCGTTTGTACACGCATCCATTCTATCGCGAGCATTTAAAACGCCGTGGTAACTGCCAAACCATTATGCTTGGTTTTTCTGACAGTACAAAGGATGGCGGCTACATAATGGCTAACTGGTCTATCTATAAAGCAAAGGTTGAACTTACGGCTATGGCCCGCAAGTACAAAATTGAATTGGGATTTTTTGATGGCAGAGGTGGGCCACCTGCGCGTGGCGGCGGCAAAACGCATCGCTTTTACGCCTCAATGGGGGGCGAAATTGCTAACGAGCACATTCAGTTAACCGTACAGGGCCAAACAATAAGCTCGCAATACGGATCTGTTGAAAGAGCCAGGTTTAATACAGAGCAGCTGATAAACGCGGGGGTACAATCAGCTTTAAAGCCGAAGGACAGCGATGTTTTAAAGGATGATCAAAAGGCTGTTATAAGTGCCATGGCTGATGAAAGCTATAAAATGTTTATGGCCCTGCGCACCGATCCGCTTTTTGTGGAGTACCTGGAGAAATTCAGTCCGCTTAAATTGTTATCACGTATTAATATTAGCAGTCGCCCTACCAAGCGTAACGCTGATGCCCCCCTTAAACTGGAAGATCTGCGGGCTATAAGCTTTGTTACATCATGGAGCCAGCTTAAACAAAATGTCCCCGCCTATTATGGTGTAGGTACCGCGCTGAAAAAGATGAAGGCAGAAGGTAATTGGGATAAGGTTAAAAACTTATACAACACATCCGGATTTTTCCGCACAATGATAGATAACTGCGTTATGTCTATGTCAAAGTCTGATTTCAGAATAACCGCGTATCTGGAAAAAGATAAAAAGTTCGGCGCTTTCTGGAAACAACTGAAAGACGAATTTGAACTGACAAAAGCCTTACTGCTTGAATTGACTGAATCGGAAACGCTAATGCAGGACTCGCCGGTTGACAGGCGTTCTATTGCTATTCGGGAACGTATTGTATTGCCTTTGGTTATTGTGCAGCATTATGCGTTGCAGCTTTTAAATCACTCGAAGGATGAGGAGTTAAACGCGGTGTATCATAAGCTGATCATCCGTACGGTATACGGTATTGTTAACGCGGGAAGGAATTTGGTGTAGAATTTCTTTTATAAATAAGGCGATCACATAAAGCGCAAACTGTCATTTTGCTCTTTGATGCCCCGAATTTTATAACACAGGGTGACACTTGGGCTCCCCGATGACTCCACATTAAACTATTGTCCATTTTTTATATCATACCAACAGTTTGTAAATTATTTATTAATGAAACGCTGTATAGCACCAGCTATTTGCCAATAAGCGTTTTATTAACTATAATTGGCTACCATTTATTAACACTCATGAAATTAACCCAGAAAATATTTATAGCCTCAGCCTTATCGCTCGGGGCATTAACGGCGATGAAAATTAACCCTACGCCTGTTGTTAACCCGCGATTGGCCATGATGGCCGATTCAACCAGTGATCTTTTTGCAGACGGCACGGTACCGGTTTTGGTATCTGATCAGTTTGGTTTTACCGAAGGCCCATCGCCCGATAAAAAAGGCAACATCTATTTCACCGATCAGAACAACGACAAGATCTGGATGTATGGCACCGATGGCAAGCTAACGGTATGGATGGATAGTTCGCGCCGTGCAAACGGTACTTATTTTGACAAAAAAGGTAATTTAATTACCTGTGCCGAGTTAAGGAACGAATTGATCAGCATATCGCCAGACAAAAAAATAACCACTTTGGTTAAAGACATTGGCGGTAAATTTATGAACGGACCTAACGATGTTTTTGTAACTGATAAAGGCGATATGTATTTCTCTGATCCCTTTTTCCAACGTTCTTTCTGGAAACATCGCGGAGGTCCGGGTATGCAGTTGGACGGCCAGAAAGTTTACCTGGTAAGGAAAGGCAGCAATGAGGCTGTGCCGGTAATTACCGATATGCGCGTGCCCAACGGTGTTGTTGGTACTCCTGATGGAAAATATCTTTATGTTGCCGATTACGGAGGCAGAAAGACCTTTAAATATACCATTGAAAAAGACGGCACGTTAAGCAATAAAACACCTTTTGCCGACCTGGGATCAGACGGCATAACTTTAGATAATAAAGGCAATGTTTATTTAACCGGACGTGGTGTACAGGTTTATAACAAGGACGGCAAACGCATTGCGCAAATAACCGTGCCTCAACCATCAACAACCAATGTATGCTTCGGTGGTAAAAACAAGGATGTTTTGTTTATAACCAGCCCAAAAGCTGTGTTTACTATGCAAATGAAGGTTAAGGGAGTAGAATAAAATATCTTCTTCGATAAACAAAAAGAGCGATGGGTTTAAAAACTCATCGCTCTTTTTGTGAGATAGATTTGACAACTTTTTAAAAGTTGTCAAATCTTATTATGACGGCAAGCTTAATTCAAATTCGCGTAAAACTGTAAACTTTCGATCAATTCCTCGGCAGTACAAATATTATCAATATTAAACTGACCTATCGTGCTTAACAATGTGCAGTTAATATTACCACTCAGGTTTTTCTTATCCTTCTTCATGATCCCTAACAACTCGTCGTTCATTTCATCGCGAAGTTCGTAGAACGGATAAAGCTCCATAAGCACATCGGTGATCTCGTTCAGCTCATCAAGGCTAAGGCCGGTTTTTTTGTAGGATAGGTAAGCCTCGCATATCATGCCGATGGCAATGGCTTCGCCATGCGAAAGGGAATTTTCATCATTGATAAGCGAATAGGTTTCAACCGCGTGCCCAATGGTATGCCCAAAGTTTAACGATTTGCGGATATTCCTTTCGTGCGGATCTTCTATCACCACCTTATTCTTTATAGCTACAGATCTGTAAACCATTTCAGCTGTAGGCTGGCTCAGGTCGCTTTCTTTTAAAAGGTTCCAATAAGCAGCGTCGCATATCAGGCCGTGTTTAAGCATTTCAGCGGTGCCTGATAATATCTGGCGGGCAGGCAGCGTCTTTAAAAACTCATACTCAATAAAAACCGCCTTTGGCTGCGTAAACGTGCCGATTATGTTTTTTATGCTATCAATATCAATACCTGTTTTGCCCCCTACCGAAGCGTCAACCTGCGAAAGCAATGTTGTTGGCACATGCACAAAATCTATACCCCGCTTAAACGTTGAGGCCGCAAAGCCACCCAGATCGCTAACCACGCCACCGCCTAAGTTTATTAAAAGGCTTTTACGGTCGGCACCAAAGTCTATCAGCATTTTCCAAACACCTATGCAAAAATCGATATCCTTGCTTTCTTCGCCTGCGTTTATTTCTATCAGATCAAAGTCAGCATCATCACCCAATTTTTCGCGCAGCAAAGGCAGGCAGTGCGCGACCGTATTCTCGTCTGTCAATACAAAAAACCTCGAGTATTTTCCCTGCTCAATAAAGCGGGCTACTTCGGTCAAAGCATCATTAAAATATATAGTATAGTTGTTGCTTTGTAAAGGTTCCATTGTATCTGCAATAAGGGTATCGTTATATGCTTCAGTCATTTTGTTATATCACTTTTATTGTCTCTCCACCAAATTCAACTGTGTCGCCGGCGCGTACTTTTAGCCGCTTGCGGTAATCAACCTGGCCATTGTATTTTACTTCGCCTTCATCTACAACTATTTGTGCTTCGCCCCCGGTTTGAACCAGGTTGGTAGCCTTTAATAATTGTATCATGGGGATGAAATCGCCGGTTACTTTAAATTCAATCATGTGCCAGCAAAAATAAACTATTCGCAGAATAATGAGTTATCTAATATACATTTTATAATTTAGCGGCATTAACTGATCTGTCCGTGTATCGCATAACCGCGATGCAGGGCCATACTTATTATCTATGCACAAAGAACAACCTCTATCGTTCGAAAATACCGAGGTGGCGTTCCGCCATTCCTCAAATGCCGACTTGCAACGCGCCTATTGGTTATTTAAGGTGATAAACAGCAATTTCCTGGTTAAAATAGGTCCGCCGCTTACCAGCCTCGCGCTAAAAATAGGCTTGCCGATCCAGGGCCTTATCAAAAAAACCATTTTCAGGCAGTTTTGCGGTGGCGAGAACATCCGCGAATGTGAAACTGCCATTCAGACCCTTGCAAAAGGCGGCGTAGGCACCATTTTAGACTATTCAATAGAAGGAGAGGACGACGAGAAGGTTTTTGATGAAACCCGCGATGAAATACTGCGCACCATAAGGCGGGCCGCGAAAGATCCGTCGATACCAATTACCGTTTTTAAAGTAACGGGAGTGGGGCGATTTGCTCTGTTACAAAAAATGGATGAGCGTATGCCGCTTACTGACGCTGAGACCGAAGAATGGCAACGCGTGGCCGACAGGGTGCTGGCGATCTGCGAAAAGGCCCACGACGCCGGGATACCCGTAATGATAGACGCCGAGGAAACCTGGATACAGGATACCATTGACCTGCTTGCGCTCAATATGATGAGACGATTTAATAAGCAACGCCCGGTTGTTTATAATACGTACCAGCTATACCGCAGGGATAAGCTGGCTTCGTTAAAACAGGATGGTGAGACCGCCAAAACCGAGCAGTTTATTTTAGGAGCAAAATTGGTTAGAGGTGCTTACATGGAAAAGGAACGTAACAGGGCAGAAGACCTGGGTTATCCATCGCCTATACAGCCTGATAAAATTGCCACAGATTGGGATTTTAACAGGTCCTTGGATTACTGTGCAGATAATATAAACACAATTGCTTTTGTTGCCGGTACCCACAACGAAGATAGCTGCCGCCATTTAACGGAAATATTAACCAGCAAAGGAATAGACGCCAAACATAAACACGTATACTTTGCGCAGCTTTTGGGCATGAGCGATAACCTGAGCTTTAATCTGGCGGATGCCGGATACAATGTGGCTAAATACGTGCCTTATGGGCCCATTAAAGCGGTAATGCCATACCTATTCCGCAGAGCACAGGAAAACACTGCTATATCAGGGCAAATGAGCCGCGAGCTGAGTTTGATAGTGAAGGAGATAAAGCGAAGGAAAGTGTAGTAATATGTTCCTGACAGGTTTATATTTCCGCTCTTAATCGTTACTTATATACTTCCTATCTTCTTCACTTAGTGTATCGGGATCATCTTCGTCATGGTCGCCTTCACGATACTGAGGGGCTATCTCCCGGGCCTTCTTCGGACGCCCCACCATATAGCCCAAAACAAACCCTACCAACGCGGTTATTGCCATGGCTGTTAGTTTTGACATCCGTACATCAGAGAACAAAATGGTAAATCGCACCGGGTCGGTGTTTTGCATCAGTACCACCGTTAGCAATATTGTGATAATGATGATAAGCATTGTGGTTATACGCATGGCGGCTTGGAGTTTATTGTTTATCCAATATCCGATTTTTATTGATGGAAATAAAATGCAATTTTAAAATGGTCATCATTTAAAAAGTAACTCGCCCTTAAAACTCAATCGAAAGCCGGAGCGAAACTTATTCGCTGCATTTATAAATACACTACGGCATTGTTATTGCATCAACATACCGGCGGTGGTTTGATGAGGCCTGATTTCTGCCACGAAAAAAGCATTGGTGGAAGAGTGTCAAAACTCATTGATTTGACCGAATGGGTCGGTAAAAATATTCGCAGGCAACACACCCTAATTTTCCACGAAAAATTAAAATAGCCGTTTTGATACACTAACCCATGCTAAATAATAGCAGATTTTACTATATAATTTTATTATTGATTTAACTTACTATTAAAACCTCATTATTAATGTGTTATATCAATAAAATAGTAAAGCAAAACGCTATACTAAAATTTTTAGTTTTCACTTACCTCAGTTAACTATACTCATATATACTTGTACTTCTGTTAAGATTATATATATAATTGATTATTAATGATATATGATTTATAATATAAATGATGATATTAATGGAAAAGCATTGATTTTGACCGTAAAATCAGCTAAATATCACCTTATAGCGCACTGGCTTACCTGGGCAATTCGTTACACAAATCACCTTTTAGAATTTGCTCTGTAATGCGCTATCTTTTTGGAAATGTATATAGAGGTGCCCTATCGGTAGCGTCGCTTAAAGGGCTTTAAAATACGTTTGGGTGCATTAGAATTAGGGCCCCTACCCTGCTATAGGTTTATTAACCGGGAAAATATCAGGGCTAAATTAAGCCTGTCTGCGGTTGCTGATGTGCTTGCGGGCTACCGGAAACAGAAAGATTGTAGATAAAATAATGACTGCCCCTACCCAGAATCCGGCCGTCATTTTATCGCTGTCTCCAAAAAAAAGAAACGACATTAAGATACCATAAACCGGCTCGAGGTTAGTGATAAGCGCCACACGGAACGCGGAAAGCTCGCGCATTACCGACACTCCCGCTACGTAAGCAAGCGATGTACATACCGTTCCGAGCAACAGTAGGTAGCCTATGTCTGCCCGGTGCAGTATCATGTATTTATCAAACCCACCGGTAAAAAGCAGGTATAAAGTTGTCCAGAAAAAAGCGCCCACCAACTCGTAAAATGCAATTACAGGGGCCTGGTATTTTTTGATCTGGATAGAGTTGGCAATGGAAAATAACGACGCAAATAATGCACTGCATAGACCGGCTACTATACCCTTAGTGTACCGTACTTCAAATTTGAAAATAATTATAATGCCGGTTATTATCAAAATTCCGGCAATGATCTCGAGCTTTGAAATTTGCTTTTTGCTAATGAGGGGATCAAGTATCGCGGTGAATAAAGTAATGGATGATAAGCATACCAGCGCTACCGGAACGTTAGCTAATTTAATAGACGCAAAGAACAATATCCAGTGTGCGCCCACCATGCCTCCAATTAAAGCAAGCTGTAAAAAACTCTTACGTGAAACAGTAAACGCTGTACGGTTAAACCTAAAATAAAGGAACAGTGACACCGCTGCTATAAGTACCCTATACCAAACTAACTGTACGGCCGAAATAGAGATCAGGGCTCCTAAAATGCTTGTAAAGCCCCAGATAAATACCGTAAAATGCAGTATCAACAGGTTATTATTAACAGCAGAATTTAATGATTCTGTGCGCTTCATCACTTAGGTGCCTTATAAAGCAGGTAAAGGCCTATCAGGCCAAAAAAGGTATTGGGTATAAGCGTTGCTATAAATGGCGACAGGCCGCCTTTAATTGCAAATACCAGCGCGAATTTATCCACCACTATATAAGCGAAACAGAGAAACAACCCTATACCCAATGGCATACCAATACCGCCCCTAACCCTGCGTGATGAAATAGACACACCAATTGCCGTAAGAACAAACGATGCGAACGGATAAACAAAGCGCCGGTATTTTTCGTAAAGCATATCTTTCAAGTCGCCTGATCCGCGGATCTCTTCCTGCTTAATATGCTTATTTAATTCGGACAATGACATAGCCGAATACATATTGCTTATAATTTCAAAATCCGACGGCTGCATATTAAGTACAGTGTCTTTGGTAAGGTTCATAACCAACTTTTCCTTCATTCCGTTTACGTACCGCACAGAATAATCGCGCATGTTCCATACTTTTTTCACAGAATCATATGCAATTGAATTGGCCACAATTCTTTCCTTCATGAAATCGCCATCAAACTTTTCAAGAACAAACTGATAGCCGATCTTTGAAAATTTATCAAAAGATTGTACATAAACATAGGTGTCTTTATCCAACTGCCGGTGCACTTCAGTCTTCACATTATACTCACCGTTAAACCCGTTCTCGTTCTCAAAAGTTACTTTTATCTGGTTAGTATAAGGGATAATATAAACCTTGCCGATAAGTGAAACAATGAAAATAAGGGTAGCCGTGATTATGTAGGGCCTTAAAAAGCGCATAAAGCTTGCCTTACTGCTTAGTATGGGCACTATCTCTGTTTGGTTGGCCATTTTAGCTGTAAAAAATATCACAGCCAAAAAGGTTATTAGTGGCGATAGCATATCAGTAAAAAAGGGGATGAACCCCATATAATACCTTGCTATCTCAAAAATTGACCGGTTATGCGTTAAAAAATTATCCAGGTGTTCTGATATATCAAACACCACAGATATGGTTATAACTATTAAAAGCGTGAAAACAAATGTACCCAGGTACTTCTTAATGATGTACCGGTCAAGTATCTTCAGGTGTTTGTATATAAATCCCTTCATTTAAAGCCTTTGGCCCAAGCGGTTAACCATTGTGTTCTTCCATGCTGTAAATTCGCCTGATATGATCTTAGCGCGCGCCTCTGCCACCAGCCACAGATAAAAGTGCAGGTTATGCAATGTTGCTATCTGCGCTCCTAACATTTCTCCCGAATGAATCAAATGGCGCAAATACGCTTTGTTATATTGCTTATCTGCAAACAGGGTGCTATCGTCCTCTATCGGCGAAAAATCGTCCTTCCATTTTTCATTTTTTATGTTGATAACACCATTCTTTGTAAAAAGCATACCGTTGCGCGCATTGCGGGTAGGCATTACACAATCAAACATATCAATACCTAAAGCTATATTTTCCAACAGATTAATGGGGGTACCTACGCCCATTAAATAACGTGGTTTTTGCTTCGGTAATATATCGCACACAATTTCTGTCATGGCATACATTTCTTCGGCAGGCTCGCCTACTGACAGACCGCCTATGGCATTGCCTTCCCGCTCAAATGAAGCTATAACTTCTGCCGAACGCACACGCAGGTCCTTGTACACAGATCCCTGCACAATTGGAAACAAAGTTTGGCTGTAACCGTACTTTGGTTCTGTGCTGTCAAACCTGTCGCAGCAGCGCTTCAACCAGCGGTGCGTCATTTCTATCGACTTTTTAGCGTAGTTATAATCGCAGGGATAAGGCGTGCACTCATCAAATGCCATAATAATATCCGCGCCAATTACACGCTGTATATCCATCACATTCTCGGGCGTAAACAAATGTTTAGAGCCATCAATATGCGACCGGAAAGTAACCCCTTCCTCTTTTATCTTTCTAACTTCGCTTAATGAGTAAACCTGGTAACCCCCGCTATCGGTCAATATCGGCCCTTCCCAGCCGTTAAATTTATGCAGGCCACCTGCACGTTCAAGCACATCCAAACCCGGCCTTAAATAAAGATGGTAGGTGTTGCCTAAAATTATTTTAGCTTCAATGTCGTCTTTCAGCTCGCGCTGATGCACTGCTTTTACTGTACCGGCGGTACCTACCGGCATAAAAATTGGCGTAGGTATGGTTCCGTGGTCGGTTGTGATCTGACCCGCACGGGCCTTTGATAGCGGATCTTGCGCTGTTAAATTAAATTTCATTTTGCAGGGGGCAAAGTTAGTGATTGCTGTTGAAGATTAGAGATTGGTTTTGAAGATTAGAGATTAGCGTTTTGCGACTTGCTGACGATGAATACTACATAGCATACCAATCTTCAACCTTTAACCACCGATCATTAAAAGCAAGCACAATTCAATTAAAAATCCAACAAAAATTAACAACTTTGCTGCCTCATTTAAATTCAGTGTTAGATCTTTATTTGCGCGTCACTTTCCTGGGTATTTTTTTGCTGACGTTCGTTATTCAGTTATATTATCTTGTAGCACATCAGCGGTCATTAGCTACTTATAAGCCTACCGCAGCGCTGCCCGATGCCAAATTACCTGTATCTGTTATAATAAGCGCCCGTAACGAAGAGAAAAACCTGACCGAAAATTTACCCGCCATATTAGAGCAGGATTATCCGGATTTTGAAGTGATTGTTGTGAATGATTGCTCGGTAGACGATTCGGACCTTGTTTTGCAAGAGATGCAAAAACGCTATCCTCACCTTAAAGTAGTTACTAAAACCGAGCATGTGCGGTTTAAAACAGGTAAAAAATTCGCCCTTACCCTGGGAATAAAAGCGGCGGCGCACGAGCATCTTTTATTTACTGATGCAGATTGCAGCCCGGCATCTAAAAACTGGATAACCTATATGGCCGGGAAATTTGAGCATCCGCAAACACAAATTGTGCTTGGATACTCGCCCTATATTGAAACAAAAAGTTTCTTAAATTCGATCATTCGCTTTGAGACCTTAAAAACAGCAATAAATTACTTGTCGGCAGCGTTAAATAACAATGCATATATGGGCATAGGCCGCAATTTGGCTTATACAAAAACCTTGTTTTTTGCAAGCAAAGGTTTCGCTGCCCATATGCATGTTCTGTCTGGCGATGATGACTTGTTTGTTAATCAAAACGCTACCCCTTCTAATACAGCTATTGAAATTCATCCTGATGCCTTTATGTATACCCCGGCAAAAGCATTTTTTGGTGAGTTGTACCGTCAAAAAAAGCGCCACATGGGTGTCGGGAAATTGTATCGCGCTAAACACCGCCGTATGCTGAGCTTCGACGCATTAAGCGGACTGGTATTTTACGGCGTATTTATAGCCTGCCTTGCTTTAAACATTGAACCTTTATGGGTATTGGGTGTTTTTTTAATGAGGTGGATAATACAATTAGTTATTTACAGCAGGATATTTAAAAAGTTAGGGGCCGGCTCACAGCTTTGGTACTTGCCCGCGATTGATTTTGTTTATTACATTTACATAAGTGTATTTGGCCTTATCGGCACACTTGCAAAAACCAGGCAATGGAAATAAACTCCAATTTTACCGAGAATGCAAAAAACGACTTTCACCTTGTTGTGAAAGCCCGCGAAGGCAACCAAAAGGCCTACGCCGACCTGATGCACCGGTACAAGGATTCCATTTACTTTATGGTTCTTAAAATGGTAAACAATAAGGAGGACGCCATGGACCTTACTGTTGAGACATTTGCCAAGGCGTTTGAGAAGTTGGAAAAGTACCAGCCCGATTATGCCTTTAGTACCTGGCTGTTTAGGGTAGCCACCAATAATTGTATAGATTTTATTCGCAAAAAGAAATTAAATACGCTCTCCATTCACGGTATGATGGACGAGGACGGCGAAGAAAGACAATTACAGGTAAAAACAGATGAGCTAAACCCCGAAGAAACATCCATAAAGAAACAGCAAACTGAAGAACTGAAACTTCTGATACAAAGTTTGCCGCAACGGTACCGTAATTTAATAACGCTGCGTTATTTTGATGAGTTATCATATGAGGAAATTGCGCAACAGCTTGACCTGCCTTTGGGGACAGTAAAGGCGCAATTGTTTAGAGCACGATACCTGTTAGGCAATATTATAAACCGTGTTAGCAGAGATGACATCTGAGGCGCTATTTTCTTATTTTCCTGATCTTACTATAACGCAAAAACAGCAGTTTGAACGCCTGCTTGAGCTTTATGAGTTGTGGAACAACCAGATCAATGTTATTTCGCGTAAGGATATTGACCAGCTGTTTGAGCGGCACGTGCTGCACTCTTTAGGAATAGCTAAAGTGATGTCGTTTTTACCGGGCGAAAAAGTGCTTGATGTAGGCACCGGCGGAGGCTTTCCTGGCATACCATTAGCTATTATGTTTCCTGAAACCCGGTTTTTTTTGGTTGATTCCATCGGTAAAAAAATAAAAGTGGTACAAGAAGTGGCGAAGGCCCTGGGGCTGCAAAATGTACGTGCTGCCCATGTGCGTGCCGAACAGGTTGATGAGAAATTTGATTTTGTTGTGTCGCGCGCTGTAACCCGCTTAAAAGACTTCCATCCCTGGATAAAAAACAAATACAACAAGCAATCAAAAAACGTTTTACCTAACGGCCTTTTATATTTAAAAGGCGGCGATCTGACCGAAGAAATAGCCGAATCAGGCTTAAAAGTTCAGCAATTTTACCTTAAGGATTTTTTTAAGGAAGAGTTTTTTGATACCAAGCAGGTAATTTACGTAAAAGGTTAACAGTCTCCATAAAAAAAGCCATCCCCCTTAGAGAGACAGCTTCATACTTATTCAATATTTTATATTATTAGTGACCTTGATGCCCGTCTGCACCGTGTGCATGGCCATGCGACAATTCTTCGGGTGTTGCAGGGCGAACGTTTAAAATAGTTCCTTTAAAGTGCAACTCCTGGCCCGCCATTGGATGGTTAAGATCAACCACAACCGAATCTTCGGCTACTGATACCACCTGACCCTGAAAACGGTTGCCATTATTATCCTGCAAAGGTAAAATAGAACCAATCTCCGGCACATCTGTACCGTTAAACATTTCTTTTGGCAGGTTAGCTACAGCTTCGTCGTCATACTCACCGTACGCGTCTTCTGCAGTCAATTTAAAATCATAGTTGTCGCCGGTTGATAATGTGCTTAAGTTTTCTTCAAACTTTGGCAGCATTTGGCCAACGCCATACAAAAAGGTTAGTGGTTGTTCCTGTGTTGCGCTTTCAACCAGGTTCTCGGTTCCGTCCTGGTCTACATACAGATCATATGTTACTGACACTACGTGTTGCGATTCAATTTTCATTAGTATTAATTTTTAATTTTCAATACGCCCCTCGCGGTGTTAACACCTTGAAGAACTGTTTAATTCCTCTTCATTACAAAAAGGCAGGATTTATAAATAATGTTTCAGTTATTAATTTGTTTTATCGCGCCGGCGATATCTTTAGCCGGCAAACCACAGGTTTTATCCTTGCATACAAAAATTTGTGTCGCCTGCCCAAACTTACCCTGTAGCAAAGGTAAACTTCCTTTTGTACCACCCAACATAATTTTGTTGGGAATGTAATTTTTTTCCATTTCGGCGCGCACGGCCTGTGCATTACTGCCGGTTATGGCTACTTCATAAACTCCGAACACTTCATCAGTAAGCAGCATAAACCAGTTGGAGTAAGAAGAACCAAACTTAACCATATGCGGCATAACGTTACGCAGTAATTGGGCAGCTACCTCAAGGTAGCGCTCATTATCAAACAATAAACCCAATTTTTTCAGGTTACGTGCCATTACCGAGTTTGATGCCGGTATAACGCTATCCATTATCTCTGATTTGCGGGCTATCAGTTGGTCATCATCGTCGCCGGTGTAAAAAAAGATACCATCTTCGTTGTTCTAATAATATTGAAATGCACGGTCTGTCATAAGTTTGGCCTTATCAAGCCAGGTCTCGTCAAACGTTATTTCATACAAGGCTATGAACGCGAATATAACATTGGCGTAGTCGTCTAAAAAAGCAACGTCAGGCGCGGTGCTGCCAGGTTTTTT
>Ga0164241_10002120_pt1 | contig 22288 bp, 17 predicted proteins | sample OricomyardsoilBY_FD_108780 | JGI IMG/M metagenome (GOLD analysis project Ga0164241, IMG submission 108780) | Backyard soil microbial communities from Emeryville, California, USA - Original compost - Back yard soil (BY) | ecosystem: Environmental > Terrestrial > Soil > Unclassified | place: USA... | reverse complement strand
TGTCGAAGGGCGGCTCGCTCTATTCGCGGCTCGTGCTGGGCGTGGAGTTGCGCGATCTAACGACGGGCTTCAAGGCCTACTCACGCCGCGCGCTCGAGCAAATTGACGTCGCCACGCTGCGTTCGAACGGCTACGCGTTCCAGATTGAAACCAGCTATCGCGCGCTACGCCAAAACTTGCGCGTGCAGGAAATTCCGATTGTTTTCGTGGATCGCCGCGTGGGCAAATCGAAAATGACGTCTCGAGAGGTGTGGGACGGCGTAGTGGGCGTCTGGCTCATGCGCGAGCGCGACAAGCGAAACACGCCCTGATCGGCAGCCAATTGAAGGGCGAGGACTGCTGCTCTTCGACCACGAAGTAGCGCGAAAGCACGCCGCGAAACTCGCTCGGCCGCCACTGGTGGAGGTGGTACTCGTCGCCGCCCCAATTGACGCGATCACCCAGCACCCAACCCACGGGGGAGTTGCGGAACACGCTCTTGCCCGCGTTGATCAGCGGATCATTCGGGACGGTGATGACGGCGCGTCCGGTCGGTTTTAGGAGCCGGGCAATCTCGCGCATGACGGGTTCGAAGTCGGGGATGTGCTCCAAGACCTCCGTGCAGATGATGCGATCGAAGCTTGCGGCAGGTAGGCCGAGCTGGTCGATCGCGCCCTTGATGAACTCGCAGTCGTAACCCTTCAGGTTTTCGCGCGCCGTTTCCAAGAACTTACCGGAGACGTCGACGGCCGTGAGCTTGGCTTGCTTGAACATGCTCAGCACGTGTCCGCCGCCCGAACCGATCTCGAGCACTTTGTCGCCCGGGCGCGCGCTCACCATGTCGCGAATGATGCGCAGGCGACCTTCTTCGATCTTCCGGATTGGCCACAATGACTTCGAGTAGTAGTCGTTGATGGGATGCTCGACCGCCAAGCGGTCGTTCATTTCCTCGGCGGAAGTCTGGCTCTGGTCCATGGCAGCCTCTAAATGCTTCGAGTGCCGTCCGAGCGCAAGGTCGAAGCGACGTTGGCCCGGAAGCGAGGCACGCACGGGCGGTGGGCGATCAGGGTTTGTCCTTGGAGATCAGCCAAAATCCGCCGACCAGCTGTAGTCCGTTCGCGACCAGCTGACTCGTGTAGTTCACGAACACGAAGACCGCCCCGACCGTCGTGACTTCGCCCATTGGGAAGAACATGGCCAGGGCGGAAAAGCCGGCTATCTGGTAGGCACCGAACATGCCCGGCCCCGCAGGGACGAGCGAGCCGAGGCCCTGGATGCCGATGCAGGCGGTGGCTTGGGCGAACGAAGCCTGAAGTCCGAGACCACGCAGCAGCACCCACTGCGACAGGATATTGAAACCCCAGTAGCCGAGCGTCGATCGCAAAAAGCGCAGCAAGTTTCCGCGCGAAGGTAAAAAGCTCAGGCCGTCGGCAAGGCGCTCCAACGTACCGGCTGCGAACTCGGCCGCGCGCGTCGAAACGAGACCCACGACCCTGCGCGTGAGCCGCCCCGCTAGTCCTCGGGCGACGTAAAAGAGGGTCATGCCCGCAAACGCGCAACTGAACAGAATCAGTGCCCCGTACACGGCCGCGGGCACCGCCGCCACCGGCAGCGGTAAGTCGCCCAGACGGCTCGGCAAGGGCGAAATCTTCTTGGCTAGTGACAGCGACACGAACGTGAAAAGCGTCACCAGCAAGCCGTCAATGATGCGCTCGGCCCCCACCGTGCCCGCAGCTTGCATGAAGGTCGGCTTGCCACCCTTGGATATCAGATACGGACGCACCAACTCACCGCTGCGCAAAGGCGCCAAGAAGACCGCAGCGAAGCCGAGCAGGCAGACGCCCATGATGCGCCGCACCGGCAAGGCCGGGGCGACGGGCCTGATCAGGTAGACCCAGCGGTGGGTGCGCAGCGCGATGCCCGCCAGCACGAGTCCGAGCGACGCGGCCAGATACGAGAGAGGCAGCCGCGCCAGAGCCGCGCGAGGGGGAATCAAGGGTAGCCCGCCGCGCAGCAACAACCACAAGAATCCGCCGCCGATCACCAAGGACGCAACCACGCGCGGAACGACGCCGCTGAACAGCGGCTTGCCGCCAGCGCCGCTGGGATTTTCGGTGGTGCCGTCCGCAGGCGCGCTCGGGTCAGGCATCAGCCGGCGCGCACGGCGACCTTTTCCAAATGAAGAATGGTCCGTCGCAGCGCACGGATTCGCACGTAGCGCGCGTTTTGCGGCGCGAACTTGGCACTCCAGACACTGAACGTATCTTTGCGGCGCGCGACTTCGCGCCAATGCACTTGGTCGACGCTGACCTCCGCGGCCAAGGGCACTGCGCGATCTGCGCAGCAATCACTGCGGTTGGTGATCTCCAACCGTGAGAAAGCAGTGGGCTTACCCAGATCGATCTCGACCCAAGGATTCGCCTCTTCGATGGTGCAAAAGAAGATGTCGGTGTGCGCCGACGCGCAGTAGTGCTCGTTCGGTTTGCACGTGTCCAAGCTGCTGCTCGCGCGCCAAGGCTTGCCCGCGGCTAAATCGGGCTGCAGGGTCAGCCGTTGGACGAGCAAGATGGCGCCGAGTACGGCGCCGACGATGAATGTTACGAGCCCGACCGTACGTACCCCGCGCTGCAACAACAGCGCTCCCACACGAGTTTCGGGTAAGAGCTTCTTGCGCACCAACGCATGCACGAAATCGCGCACCAGCTTGGCTTCGCGAGGCAAGGACTCGAGCGGCAAATCTGCGGTCTGGACAAAGGTGCGCTCGACGAGCGTGGCCTTGATGGCGCGCAGGCTCTCGACCCCGCCCGCCGCGAACTCGAGCTCGTCTTGCGGCACGCTGGCGAACATGGTCGCCAGATCGGGGCCGTCGAAGCGCTCGCTTTGAGCCCCGAGCGCAAAGTACGCGGCCTCGCGATATAGCGAGATGGCTAGCGGCAGAGACGACCCCGCGCGTAGCGGCTCGACCGGATCGAACGCTCGGTCCGCAAGCTCGAGCGCAGCGAGCGCATGTTTGAGGCGGGTCTGCTCGACGTAAGGAAGCTCTTTGCGGAACGCGCGGGCGACCCGTAGCGACTTGCCGCGCCAGAACCACTCGAAGAAACCGCGCGGCTGACCCGCTGCCATCGTGGCCGGCGTCGGGGTGGCCTCGGTCGGAGCGGCAGCAGGTTCGTTCCCACCGAGCGACTCTTCTCCCTGGACACGTGGTTGGGGTTCGGGCTCGCTCGTCGTCATCGGTGTTTCTTGATGTGTAAGGTCGAAAGGGCGGCTTTGGTCTCTGGCGTAGCCGGACCACGCTTGAACAGGTACAGGTCGTCGCCCTGCGCGACCAATCCGTATTCATCGCGCGTGAACATGATATTCAGCGCGGTTCGGGAAGCGTCTCCATTCACGCTTGGGCCGTGCAATAGCACGTAGTCTGCGTCAGCGGCGACGCCGTCCTTGAGGGTGTAGGCGTTGGCGCGCGACGCGATGTGAGCCACCGCGTTTTCGGACGCGGCCACGCTCGCTTCACGAGGTATGGAAGCGGCCATCCGTTTCAATGTCTGGTAGCGCTTCTGCTCGGCCGGCGTCATTTGGAACTCGATCTTGCCGAAGCCCCCGATGAACGTCTCGTGCTGCAGGACGGCACCGAACACGTAGCTGTGGCTCAATACCGCCAACGCGACCGCCCCCACCGCCGCGCGGCGCCGGATGTGGCCAAGCTCGCCGCGGCCGATCACGCGCAGTGCCAGCACCGAAGCGACGAATATGTAAGGCACCGAATGGCAGGTGTACTGAAAGGCGATCGACAGCGTCGGCGCGTAGCCGGTCGTCAGTAGGCTGAAGGCGAAGCCCGGAATCGCCAAGATGAGCAGCGCCGCGCGGCGCATGGGCAAGAGCGCGACCGGCGCCATCATGTGCAGGAAGTAGACGAGCTTCTCCTCCGTCAACAGCGTCTTTAGTAAGTACGGTGGGTTGATGAGCATCGTCTGCACGACGGGGCCGTAGCCTGACGTGCCGGCTGGTTGCAGGTCCTTGTAGATGCCGGCAAACCACCAGGTTCCAGCCCAAGGCATGATCCCGAACTTGAGGACCACGAACCAAACCAACGACGTGATCGCGAGGACCAGGCCCAGTTTTTGCCGCAACCCGGTCAGCAACAAGAACACCCCCAGCACGCACGTACCCACGGGTATGTCCTCGCGGAACGACCACAAGATAGGCACCACCAGCCAGACGAGCCAATTTCTCCGAGTCGCGATCGCCCAGTAGAGGAGGAAATGGAAAAAGAGCGGTGGCAGCAGCTCGTGGTAGTCGTAAAAATTCGGTCCGTGCAGCGGCGCGAACATGAGGAACGCCAGCGCCACCACCACCGCCGACCACCGCGGTATCTGCGTCGAAGCGAACAGATAGAGCGACGTCCCCGCGAACCCGACCATCGTCGCCTGAAAGATGAGAAAGAATTCTCCGTCTTGCTTCAGCGCGAAAAGTGGCAGGTACCACAGCATCGCGAAGATGGCGTGACCGCTGATGAAGTTGCCGCCCGACTCCCCGAACAGCACCGTGCTGCGCCACAAGTGGCCGTGCAAGGCGTTGTAACACCAGTTGATGTTGATCCCGAGATCGAAGCCAGCGGTGCCCATCCGGTGGTGATTCAGAATCGTATAGTGACTGAAATAGATGGCGTAGGCGCTGCTGGCGGCGAGCATTACGCCGAGCGGCATCCACCGTCGTGCCCGCGCGGAGCGCGGCCCAATGCGGACTAGCCAATCGCTCAGGTTGGCCGGCCAGGCGGCAACGGCCTGGCGCAGGGTCCACTCGAACGCGAGCGCGCTCGCGGTCAGTAACACCAGAAACACCATCGGCCGCGAGTTCCATGGCCTAGCCGTGAACAAGCTGGGCAATACGAACGCGATCGCGAACGGCAAAGCCAGATCTGCCGCGCGGCGGAGACCCGCCACGCCCTCGCGACGGCGGACCAGCACGTACAGCAGTGAGAGGAAGCCGCCGACCCCCGCGCCACTCACGAAACCAATGCTCAATGCGGTGCGAGCTGCCACCCCGAGCAGGTTGCTATCCAAGAAGTCTGCGAGCACCGCCTGGCGGACACCCAGCAGCGCGACGAACAGCCCGAGCGAAGCGCCAACCCCCGTGAAGATCGCCACGGCCTGCATCGCCACGTTCAGAGGAAATGGCTCGCGATACTGCGGCCTCGGCCCCGATTTGGTTGGCCCAGTCGCAGCGCTCGAGAGGTCCAGACGGAGGTCAGTTGTGGCCATGCGCGGCGTTGCCGGCAGTGGTCTAACACGGTCACCCCGAGGTTGTCATTTGGGCTTTGGGGCGGCCGATGCTATGGTCCGAGCGTCGTGCTAGGCTGCGATTTCGAATGTTTGGGTCGTCTACGTCACGGCAGAGGAGGGTCCCTTGTGCGGGATCTTTGGCGGCGCTCCGGAGCTAATCAGTAGGGACGCCGAACGGCTGCTTCGTCATCGAGGACCCGACCAGCAAGGTCGCGTCGTCGCCACGTCGCGGAGTGGTCGTCCTGTGGTGGTGGGCCAAACCCGCCTGTCGGTAGTCTACAAAGAGGACGTGCCAACCCCCATGACGAAGGGGGACGCGATCATCGCCTTCAATGGCGAGGTCTACAACTGGCTCGGGCTTCGCGACGAGTTGTCCGCCAAGGGCCATCGCTTCGAGACCCCGACCGACACGGAAGTGGTATTGGCCGCCTACCTCGAGTGGGGACCGGCGTGTCTCGAGCGCTTCAATGGCATGTTCGCCATTGCCATTTGGCACGACGATAAGCTGTTTTTGGCACGCGACCGGCTGGGAAAGAAGCCTCTATTCTACACGCATGGCGCCCGCGGCATCGCGTTCGCGTCCGAGCTGAAGGCGCTGACTGAGCTCGAGTTTGCGGAAGTGCCGATCTGCAACGCGTTGGAGTTCTACTTCGACTCCTTCACGCCGTTCTCGAACGTCAAGAGCCTCGAGGGCGGGCACTATCTAATCTACGACGCCAACCAGAACGATATTCAGGTCCAACGTTGGTGGTCTTTCCCCGAGCCGACGTCGGAGATTACCGACCCCGACACGGCGATCACCCAGTTCATCGATCTGTTTTCGGACGCTTGTAAGATTCGCAAGGTGGCCGACGTCCCGGTCACCATCTTCCTGTCGGGCGGCGTCGATTCTTCCCTGATTCAGGCGATCCTGAAGCTCGACGTTAGCTACACGATCCAGTTCGAGGAATTCGAAAGCACCATCAACGAGCGCAAGCTGGTGCTCGAGTTCGCGCAGCAGCTGGGCTTCGAGCCGCGGGTCGTCGTGCCGACCCGCGACGAATTCCTGGCCACCTTCAGTGATCTTGCGCGCCACATCGAGTTTCCGGTCGGCAGCTTCAGCGTGTTTCCGCTGTTCTGTCTGGCGCGCGCCGCGCGCCGCGATGGCTTCGTCGTCGCACTGTCTGGCGAAGGCGCCGACGAGCTGTTCAACGGGTACTACCGCAACGAGCTGCTCCTGAGAGAGCAAGAGGATCTGGCCCCTGACTTCGCCGGGCCGTACGGCACGTTGTGCGCCCGGTATTTCGGTACCCCGCTCGAGCGCTTTTGCCGCATGGCGAGCCGTCAAGGCCTGAGCGGCGTGCCCCTGCTGCTGGACTATTTCGGCAGGTCTTGGCGTCCACGCTGCAGCTTGGGCCAAAACCTCAGCTACTTGGAGGCAACCGTCTTCATGCAGCCATTGCTCGTCATGGCAGATCGGCTGAGCATGGGAAGCTCGCTCGAGGTGAGAAATCCGTTCCTCGATTATCGCATCGTCGAGTTCTCGGCCAAGCTCGCCGACGACCTGAAGTACCGCGAGGGTCACGGGAAATGGATTCTGCGCAAAGCGCTGCAAAAGCTGGTTGGTAAGGGTCTGGGCATCACTCAGCGCACCATCAAGCATGGTCTGCCCGCGCCCGTGAATCAGTGGTTGTTCAAGAGTAGCGCATTCGACCGCAAAGACTGGAATCACGTGCTGTTAGGGGAGTGCTTGAAGCAGCTCGCCCTGGCGCATGACTCGAAACAATGAGGATGAAATGAAACGTACCCTGGTGGAATTCCTTCGTGATCCGGTGAGCGGCGAGCCGTTGACCTTGTCTGATGCCACGTTCGACGGCGAAGAAATCGTCTCGGGCAAGCTCAGCGCCAAGTCCGGCGCGACGTATCCGGTCGAAGGCGGCGTGCCGGCCCTGGTGCGCGCGGATCAGTTCTCCGAAGGCCAAAAAGAGACGGTCGATTCGTTCTCTTGGAAATGGCAGAACGCGACCAATTATCGAAGCTCCACGCTCGGCCACTATTTGCAGTGGTACCTCGACCGCTACGGCTTCGGCACCGAAGCCAAGCTGGCCGAGTTCTTGGCGGGCAAGACGCGCATTCTGGACGCCGGCACCGCTCACGGCCGTGACGCGGAGATGTATGCGCGCAACACCCAGGCGAGCATTTTTGGCCTGGATATCAGCTACGGCGTGCGCACGGCATACAAGGACCTGGGCAAGGTAGCGAACCTCAATTTCGTGCAGGGCGATCTCACCCGCCTGCCGTTCGGCGAAGGCTTCTTCGACTTCATCGCTTGCGATCAGGTCATTCACCATACGCCCAATACCCGCGAGTCGCTGCGGCACTTGTGTACGCGCCTCGCCCCTGGCGGCCACATCAACTTTTACGTCTACAAAGTGAAGGCGCCCGCGCGCGAATTCTGTGACGATCACATTCGCGCGACCACCGTGCACATGAGCCCGGAAGAGTGCCTGAAGGTCTCTGAGTCGATCACCAAGTTCGGCAAAATGCTGAGCGACCTCAAGCTGACCGTCGACGTGCCCGAACACATTCCGCTTCTCGGCATCAAAGCGGGCAAGCAAGACTTGCAGCGCTTGGTCTACTGGAACTGGTTCAAATGCTACTGGAACGACACGATGGACTGGGACTCCAACGTGATCACCAACTTCGACTGGTACCATCCCCTTCACGCGCACCGGCACACCAAAGAAGAGGTCGAGCAATGGTGCCGCGAAGAGTCGCTCACCATCGAGCACATGGACATTCAGGAGTCCGGCATCAGTGTCCGGGCGCGTAAGGCCTGAACGCGCACATGTCCCAAGACAGGGCCTCGGCGCCCGAGAGCCAACGACAGCTCGCGCCCGGCGTGGATATCTCGGTCGTCGTGCCCTGTTTCAACGAGGAGTTGAACATTCCGGAGCTCGCGCAGCGCGTGCTTCGGATGTTCGATGGTAGCGGCCTGCGCGGCGAGCTGGTGCTCGTCGACGACGGCTCTGCGGATCACACGGCTCAAGTCATTCGCGCCCACTCCGAGAAGGACCGACGCGTTGTGGGGGTCTTTCACCGCGTCAATCGCGGCATGGCGGGGGCTTGGCGCACCGGCGTGAACGCGGCGCGCGGCGCGCATGTCGCCATCATCGACGCCGACCTGCAGTATCAGCCCGAGGATATCCTGCGTCTCTACCGAGCGTTGATGGATTCGAGCGTCGACATCGTGCAAGGTTGGCGTAGCTCGGTTGGGCGTGAACGCGGTTACCGCTACTCACTCTCACGCGGCTTCAACATCATCCTGAACGGCGCCTTCGGTATGTCGCTGCGCGACAACAAGTCGGGCTTCGTCTGTTGCACGCGCGAGGTGATGCAAGACCTGCTCACGTACACCGGCCGTTACGCGTACTGGCAGTCGTTCATCATGGTGGCTGCGCACACCAAGGGTTACTCGTACAAGGAGATCGAGACCGTCTTCGAAGACCGCAAGCAGGGACAGTCGTTCTTGGCCGGGCGTGCCTACGAAGCGGCCGCGCGTTGCTTGGTGGATGTCGGCACGGCGCTCTGGGAGTACCGCGTTCACGCGGAGCCCAACGACTTGGCTCGGAATTTCCTGAAGAAGGAAGGGGCCGAGCTCGACGAGCCGCCTTCTCGTCGGCAAAATCCCGCGCGGTTTCGGGCTTACCTCACCACCGTGTCGAGGAACCGCGACATCGGCGCCAGCCGAGCCGAGCGTTCCTACGAGACGCTGACTGCGACGCAGTGGTTGGCGCCGCATCAGCTGCGTGAGCTGCAAGACGAGAAGCTACGCCGCTTGATTCGTCACGCTTATCGCAGCGTGCCGTACTACCGCGTGCGCATGATGGAGCTGAAGCTCCACCCCGAGGACATTCGAACGCAGGAAGATTTGAGCAAGCTTCCGCTTTTGACCAAGGCTGACGTCAAGCGTCACTTGTACTTCGACATCATGCAAGAAGGCGCCTCGCAAGGCGACCTGGCCAAGGTGTCCCTCTCGGGTCGGACGGGCGAGCCGTTCGTCGCCTTCGCCGATCGCGGCGCGCTCGAGTTCCGTTGGGCGGCCTCCTTGCGTTTCCGTGATTGGACCGGCTACCGCTTCGGGGATCCCGTCGCCTGCTTTTGGGGCGAAGGGTTCGGCTTGAAAGATACGCAGGTCGCGAAGGTTCAGCGCGACGCGCGTTTCGCCCATCGTTTGCTGCTGCCTGCGTTCAGGCTCGACCCGGCTAGCATTTCGGCCAGCTTGCGCGCGATCAACAAGCAAAGGTCGACGCTCATCGAAGGGCCGGCCGAAGCGCTACTGCTGCTCGCCCGGCATATCAGCGGAGGGGAAAGGCTCGAGCAGCAACCGAAGGCTGCCCTTTCCTACGGGCAGCAACTGGGTGACGCCGAGCGCGCCGAGGTCGCGACCGCGTTCGGCTGCAAGGTGCTGGACTTGTACCGCAGCGGCGAATTCGGGGAGATTGCCTGCGAAGCGGAGCCGGGCAACGGACACCTGGTCGCCGCCGAGGGCTACGTCGTCGAGATCTTGGTTGACGGTCGGCCTGCTGCGCCAGGTGAAGTGGGCGAGCTTTTCATCACCGATCTCAGCAACCTTTGTATGCCGTTCATCCGGTACGCCACCGGCGATCGCGCGATCGCGCTCGGGGCTGATTCTTCGTTTCCCAACGCGCGCGGCCTACCACGGTTGGGGAAGTTGGTCGGGCGGCCCCTGGTAATCGTGCAAGGCGCGGGTGATGCGCGGGTGTCTGGCGGTTTCTTTTCCGCGCTGCTCTCTCAATACGGCTACGCGGTCAGCCGTTTTGCGGTCACGCCGCGTGCGGGGGGCCTCGAGCTGCGCATCCAGAAAGCGCCACGCTATTCCGATCGGACGCTCGAAGAAATTACGGGCCGCATTTTGGAGCGATTGGGCCCGATCGACATCCAGGTCGTCTGCGAAGAACCGGCTCTCGAAGCGCTGAAGTCCGCACCGTCGCACGCAGCGCCGCAATTCGCCCGCGGCGGCTAGCCGTTTGCGCGCGTCAACGCTTGCGAGCCACGCCCAGCAACGAAACGCCAAACGGTAAGTTGTGACGTGGCACGACGCGGGCTTCGACACGGAAGATCGTTTCCAGTACCGCGTTGACTAGCGCAGGCGGTAGCTTGGCGCCGTCGTCGCCGCGCCGCTGCAGCAACATTTCGCCGAAGCGACCTGCGGTAATGAGGCCGAATAGCAGGGTGTTGAAGTAGGTGATGTGCTCGATCTCGAACAGCGGCTCTAGCAACTTGCGCAGCTCGGGGGCCGTGTAGCGGCGCTTGTGGTGGGCGACGACGTCCGATGGCCCCCACAAGAATTTGTATGCCGGCACCGTCACGATCAGCGCACCACCCGGCTTGAGCGCCCGATACGCTGCTTCCAAGCAGGGCATCGGATCGTCGAGGTGCTCGACGACGTCGGCCAGCATCGCCACGCTACCCGAATTGTCGGCCAGGACTTCCAGCACGTTCAGATTCGCCAACGCGACGTTGCCTCGGCCTCGGCGTTTACAGAATTCTATTGCTTCGGGGGATAAATCCACGCCCAGCGTCGGTCCAAACTTCTCCAGGACGGGCAAGTTGGCGCCCACGCCACAGCCAAGATCATAGAGCTTGCCGTCGGGGACGCCGACCTTGATCACGCGCTCGAGAACGCGCTCGAGAATGCTGCGACGAGCCGCATACCACCAATGCCGCTCCTGAATCGCGTCGAGGCTGGCGTAGTACTCGGTGTCCACGTTTACTCAATCACCTTTAACGAGCCATTGAGGGCTGGCTTCCTCGGCAGTGGCGTTATGCCTTTAGCACGAGCCTTCAGCGGCGGCGTGATTTCTCCGGAAACGAAGGCGGCTGAACCCGCGCCCGACAAAAACGCGCCTTTTGCCGCGCTAGCTCAGGTCGAGGGCGACTTCACGGCTCGTCCCGAGAGCATCAGGCCGAGTGGCGTGTGTCCGATGGGACCTGCCAAGTTGCGATCGAGCTTGGCCAGAACCTTGGCGAGCGGGTGGGCTAGCCCTAACCGCCCCACCTTCAGATAGTCGAGTCCCGTCGCGAGCAAGATTCCGACCGGATCCGTGCAGCACACGTCGGTCACAGCGAGACCACTGCTGCCCAATAGCTGACGGTATTCGGCGATGCGAAACGCTTTGTGGTCTTCCGTAAATGCTCGATCGTTGCGGCGGAGGCGTTTCTTCAACAGCTCGAGCGGCGCCAGAAAGCGCGGGTCGTACGCTACGAATACGCCGCCCGGTCGCAGCACGCGCGCGATTTCGCTCATGGCTCGCGCGGGATCGGGAAAATGATGCAGCGAGTTGGAGGCAATGACCCCCGCAAACGCGCCGTCCCGAATCGGCAGGTGATGAACGTCGGCTTGGATCAAACCCAGGTAACCCGCGCCCACTTCTGCGAGCAGCTCCGCCTGAAAGTCGGTACCAATCAGCTCGACGTCTTTGCGGTCGACGACGGTCATGGCCGTACCCAGGTGGCCGACGCCGCAGCCAACGTCGAGGATGGGCCCGCGCACCTCGCCGAGCCAGTCGACGAGTCGCGGCAGAACTTGTAGCTCCCAGCTGTTGAGAATCGATGCGGGGTCCGTGTACTGGGCGCGCGCGCTGGATTGCGCTTCCCACTCCGCGGACATGCGCGGGTCATCCCGCTCCGTCCCGTCCGTCAGGAACACGGCGTTGCCGCGAACCGGGTAGGTTGCGCCACAACCTACGCAGCGCAAGAGCGCCTCTGCTGAAGCGTCGGCCAACGTCGCACGACACCGGGGACAGACCAGGAGCGAAACGAGCCGTTCCAACATGTTGGGGCGAATCTAGCTGCGGCCCTGCGAACCTCAATCAAATACGGCCGCGCGAGCGGTCAGCGCTCACCGGCGCCGACCGCTCGTTCAGCGACCGCGCTGCAGCACCCGAAAGTCTCCGTAGCTTTGGACGCTTCGAAACTCCTTGGCCAGCCGCTCGCTCGTGGTCGAGTCCAGAGCCGCGCGCGTGCCGACCATCACCACGTTGGCGTCGTCTAGCAGCGACGCGGGGGACGGCGCGGTTCGGCTCGGCGCGGCCTGGTATTGCATGATGGCAGGGTAAGAGACGCAGTTTCCGAGCGCGCTCACCGGATACAGCCCGTCCGGATAGCTGGGCATTCCGAGCATCACGACCTGATACGGCGTCTCGACCGGCGGCGGCGTGTCCGGCATTTTGAACAGGGTCAGATCGGAGAAGTGCTGCCGGTCAGTGAGGTAACGCTGAGCGAACACATCGAAAATTACTTCTTCTTGCTTAGTGAACGCGGGGCGTAGGCCCGGGGTCGCGACGACGTGTGTAACGCCGATCTTGCGCAAATGGTCGTAAAGATCGCGTGGCGTCTTGAACGTGCGGTAGTCGATGATCGTCTGAAAGCCGATCCAGTCGAGGTACACGGTGCGATCGATACCAAGCATGATGTGCTGGTTATGCAGCAGCACGACCGCGTTCTTCGGCAGAGCGTTGCCGAGCGCGACGTATTGGCTGCGGTAGTTGGCAAGGTGTTCCCGCGCCCGCCCGTCCATCGCGGCTCGGAGCATGGTGAGCGCGCCGGTCAGGCGGTCGTTGCCCGAGAAGTAGAGCGGGGTCGCCCAAGCGAGCTGGATGACCACCAGCGCGCCGACGCCGAGGCGCGCGAGCCAACCCAACTCGCAAGCCCGGATCAGGATTGCTGCCGTTACGGCGACGAGCACGGGCATGAACGTCTGCAGATTACGATCGACCCAATACGACAGCGCCCACATCAGGACCGCGCCCATGGCAATCGCTGCACCCAGCCACAATCGTCGAGCGCCCTTGATCGCGATCAACAGCGGCAGTGAGAGCGTGAACACCGATCCGAAGACGGGCAGGTTGTTGACGAACGAGTAGTGGGGCTCGAACGAAAACGTGAACATCATCTGCAGCCCCTTCGAGAGCCGCTCGCCGAGCTCGGCCGGGGGTTTCCAGTTCCAGTCGGCTACCACCATCTTGGCTTGCATGGCCCCGTCACTCACGGCGGGGTGGCTGCCGCGGAATACGTCGGAGAGAAACGGATACATCGGGTTCGAGTAGAAAACCCAATTGCTCAAGAAGTGCGGCAAGGTGACGACCACCGCCACCGCGGCGGTGACGCCGATGGCCTTTGCCATGACCGACAACGACGGTGAGGTGGTGTCGCCCCGCGCGCGCATGACGAGCGCGACGGCGACTCGCACCACCGCCCATACCGAGAGCGGTCCGAGCAGATAGATCGCCTGGAACTTGCTCAGCACCGCGCCGCCCGCGATGAGTCCGCCTAGCACTGCTGCCCGGCGATCGAAGTGGCGCAACACTTTGTCAGCGACGAGCACGAGGGGAGCCGAGAACAGCGCGAGGAAATGGTCGGACGCGCCTCCTAGGTTGCTGTCGTAGACGAAGATGGAAGGAAACAGCGCGAATGCTGCCCAGGTGCCCGCGGTGTCGCGCGCGGCCAACCAGCGCGCGGTCGCGGCTACCCCTACGAGAGTCCACAGAAACACCAGGAACTCGAGGTGCAGCGCCATCATCCAGCGCAACGCCGGGATGGGAAGGCCGGGCACCAGGAAACCCCAGGTGGCGACCATGGCCTGGAAATGGGGGACGTTCTTCACCTGGTCGCCCGGGAAGGCGATGATGCGACCTTCGCGCGCGTAGTCTTGCGGGATGACCATGTGCACCCAGCTTGCGTCGTAGTTGATCGCGTCGGGGGAGATGACGCCCAGATAGAGGAGACCCACGAGCAGGACGCCCAGCACGCTCAGCACTAGCGGCAGGCCTTGCCGCGGCATCACGGGGAGTAGCTGAGATGAGCTCCGGCACGCCGCCAACGCCGATCTCGCGCCCGCTGCGAGCATCACCAGCGGCAGCAGTATCGCGAAGGCTCGCCCGTACAGCCCGAGGAAACCGCCCACGTACATCCCCATCACGAACAGCACGAGGCCGACCGGGAACGACAGCGCTATCGTCTCGAGGGCGGTACGCTCGCTGCTCGGGAGCAGTGTGCGCACGACCCTCTGGCCCGCGACGACGCACGACACCGACAGGCACACGTTCCACAGCCAGATGGTTGCCAGATCGAAGAAAAACCATTTGGACAGCGGTTGGCTGCGCGCGAGCCAGCTGGCCAGGTAGATCGCGCCCCACAGCCCGAGCCCGCCTGCGACCAACGAGCGAACCACCGGCGGTACCTGCCACGTTGGCGGCCACAAACGCTTCATCGACCGGGGTGACTACCATGTCTCCCCCAAAGCGACCCGCCGATTCGGGCTGAACGCCATTTCGCCTTGGGGCCGGTTCGACTAGCCTGCGCGCCGCTTGTCGTTGCTTGGTTCTGTTTTTTCGTCTCTGGCTCGAGTTCGGGCATGGTTCATCCGGCAGTGGCAACCGCGCCCGCAGATGACGGGTGAGATACGGCCTCATCGCCTCGTCGACGCCTTCCGCGAGGACCGACTGTTGCTCGGGGCGACGATCTTCATGTCGCTGTTCACGCTGTTCCCGCTGACGCAGGCGACGTTCCTGCCGCTGGGTGACCTGCCCGATACCTCCGCCTGCGCCGCCTTGATTCCCCAGATCGCCTGGGGCAAGGGCGTGCCGCACGAGTACTACAGTGTCAATTGGGCGCCGGTTCCGTATTGGACCACCACGATCCTGATCGCGCTCATCAGCAGTGTCTCGAACGTGCTGATTGCGAACAAGGTGGTGGTCGGCATCATCGTGCTGCTGCTGCCGCTCTCGACGATGCGGATGCTACAGGCGATTGGGCGTGATCCACGGCTCGGCCTCCTCGCGTTCGGCTTGTCGTGGGAGCACTCTTTGGCCGCGGGCTGGATTGCCCATGGGCTGGGCATGGGGTTGGCGCTCTGGGCCTTGGCCTGGATCCTCGAGGCGGACACGATCAAGGCGTCGCTGCGGGTCGCCCTCATGGGCGCCCTGCTTGGGCTGACCCACGCGTTGCCGACAGTGTACTTCGTAGCCGGGACGGCAGCGCTCACGCTCGCGCGGCCGGGGCTGCTTCGTCGCTTCGTGCTGCATGCCATCGCTGGCGTCGGGTTGATCGTGTCGCTCCTGCCCTGGCTAATGGAGCGGATCAAGAGCTCTGGCGGCGTGCAGGTGGCCTCGTTCGAATGGCATCCGCTGTGGGACAAGCTTCGCGATCTCTTCCGGTTCACTCTCGACAACTTCTCCTTCCCCGAGGACGTCGAGGCATCGGCGCGCACCTTTGCGATGTTGCTCTTCGCGCCGCTGCTCCTGACTCTGCTTCCGGCGCGCGCGGGCGGGACCCGGCTTGCCTCTCTCATCCTGTTGTTGGTTGCGTTCCTACTTTATGCCGGGCTGCCGATGGCGGTTTATGGCGTAGTCGTGCACTGGTACACGTACCCGCGCTTCGCGACCATCCTCATGCTCAGCCTGCTCTTCGTACCCCGCCCCGACTTGCGTGGGTGGTACGCGGCGTGGCTCGCCCCGCTGCTGTTGATCGTGGTCGCGTTCGACCTGCGGGTGGCGTCGGCATTCAAGGACTGGGACATGCGAACGGGCCCGTTACTCGGCCTGATTCGCATGGTGCCCCCGAACTCGCGCGTGCTCCCGCTCGAGCTCGACGACACCGATCCGGCGATCAAGTGGGCGATCGGCAACCAGATGCACGCTTACTTTGCGGCGCTTCGGAACGGATTCGATCCTCACATGTGGAATTATCCCTCGATTCCGTTTCAGTACCGGCAAGAGAAGATGTTACCCAGCACGGGCCCCACCGGAGCCGCGGGTCGAGCTTTCACCCTCAAGCAATACGGCGAGTACTACGACTACGTCCTCGTTCAGGGTAAGGAGCTCGACCCGTTGGTTGGACGCACCGAAACGCCCAAGCTGCGGGCGCGCGTGGTGGGAGAGACCTATTTCTATCGCTTGTACGCGATCGAGCGCAAAGCGACGGCCCCGTGAGCTCAGCGCTGAAAGCCCACGCAGCGCAGCACCGGTAGCGGTGGGTATTTGGGGAACCTGGCGTCGCTGACGGCACGCTCACAGAGCCAGAAGCTCGAGCCCTTGGCGGAGACGACCTGACGCGCGTGCTGGCAGTCCGCACAAAGACCAACGCGCGACCTTTCGAGGGCCCCGAGAGGCGGTCGAGGGTCGCGCGCAGGCACGCTCGCGAGCCTAAGAATCAGGCGAAGGCGGGCAGCGGGAGGCGGAGGCGCTCGAGAAGCTTTCTGATCCTGCGCATGGCTGCTCTTTCGGTTACAGACCGGCGGGTGGGCCGGTGTGTGCGCAGGTAGTACATCCATTCCCCCAGCCCGGCAAAGGTTTTCGCCTACACTCACGTTCGTGAGCCGTGCGGTGGCGCTGGGAGGAGGCTTGATGCTTGAAAGGCCCCGGATCTTGCTGGTCGGCGCGGGCGGCATCGGTGGTGTGCTGGGCTCGCTTTTGTGCGGGACCGCCGCCGAGGTCACGGTCGTGACCACCAATCCGACGATCGGAGGGGCGCTCACGGAGCGAGGCTTTCGGCTACGCGGTGACGATGCCGGACGCGGAGGCAAGCCCCACGCGGTCTCGGCGGCGGCTCCGACGACGGGCGACTTCGATTGGGTACTGCTCGCGGTGCAACCGCCGCAAGTCGAAAGCGCAGCCCAGAGCGCGCTCGGCGCGCTCGCGCCGCATGGACAACTGGTGTGCTTTCAGAACGGCTTGTGTGAAGAGCGCCTGGCGCGCTTCACCGGCCCGGAGCGCGTCGTCGGTGCGGTCGTCGCGTGGGGAGCGTCGATGATCGAGCCGGGCGTCTACGAGCGTACGTCCGCGGGCGGGTTTTCGTTGGGGGTGCTCCCGGGCGGCGACGCGGCGCGCCTGCCCGTCCTGGCGCGCCTGCTCGAGGTCGTCGGTCCCGTCACCATCAGTCAAAACCTCGCCGGTGTGCGCTGGAGCAAGCTTGCCATCAATTGCGCGGTCTCCACGCTCGGCACGCTCGGCGGAGAGCGTTTGGGCGCGCTGTTGCGGCTGCGCTTCGTGCGGCGCCTGGCGCTCGAGGTCTTGACCGAGGTCGTGCTGTTGGCGCGTGCCGAAGGCGTGCGGCTGGAGAAAGTGGCGGGCACCGTCGACCTCGAGTGGCTGGCGCTGGGCGACGAAGAACGCCAAAAGTCGTCGATGTCGCTGGCCACGAAGCACGCGCTGATGCTGGCGGTGGGCGCCCGCTACCGACGCATGCGCTCGTCCATGTTGTCGGCGCTCGAGCGGGGGCGCGAGCCGGCCGTCGATTTCTTGAACGGCGAAATCGTGGAGCGAGCGGCGCGTCATGGCCTTTCGGTGCCGGTCAACACGCGCGCGCGCGAGCTGGTGTGGGCGGTAGCGCGTGGTGAACGCGCTTCGTCACGCGGGCTCTTGCGTGAGCTGTGGGAAAGCACGCGCAGTCCCGCGGGCCAGGCTTGACGGTGCCCAACGCGAGTCGTAGACGGCTCGGCGTGAGCACGATTTTGCCTGCTTTGCCTGCTTTGCCTGCTTTGCCTTCGCGCCGCGCGCTGCTCAAGCTGGTGGGGGCCCTGTCCGTGACGGTCAGCTTCGGTTGCCGACGTGCTTCGGACCTACCGCCCCTGGGCAGCGTGGGGACCTTCAGCTTGACCGATCAGGCGGGGCGCCCCGTGACGGCCGAGTCCATGCGCGGTCAGGTGTGGGCGGCCGCGTTCTTCTTCACTCGTTGCCCCACCGTGTGCCCCCGCATCACGCGTCGCATGCGTGATTTACAACTGGCGGCGGCCAAAGACGGCGTCAAGCTGCAGCTGGTCAGCTTCAGTGTGGATCCGGACAATGACACCCCTGAAGTGTTGACCGCCTACGCCAAGCAATACGGCGCCGATCTTTCGACGTGGCGCTTCCTCACCGGCGACTTGGAAGTGGTGCGCAAGACCTCCGAGCAAGGCTTCAAGCTCGCGCTGGACGGCAAAGCCACGGCCGGCGCCGAGCATTTCGGCCTTTTTCACGGCTCGCACCTGGTGCTCGTCGACGGCGCCGGGCAGATCCGCGGTTACTACCGCACCAGCGAAGACTCGCAGATGGCGCAGCTGCTGCGCGACGCCGCCTCGTTGTCGTAAAGACATTGGCGGCCGCTCTGACGCCTGGCGGCCAGGCGGAGGAGCGCTGATACCCGCAAAATTCACCGGCGTTTGTCGCTGGCGCGTGACCTGCAGAAGCGTTCCCTGACCCATGCAGGCTATACTGAGCACCACGATGGTTTCACAGCCGGTCGTTTCGCTCCGCTACCGAGTCGGTACAAGCCCGGACGCATGGGTCCTTCCGGAGGGGCCCGTGCCAGAATCGACCGCGCACGACGCTGCGCTCAATCACATCTACTCGCTACTGGTTGCCTGGGCAGCGCGGCTGGCAAATGGCGCGCGCATCGCGCGCAACCTGGCGTTTCGCTGGCTGCCCGAGCACCCGAAGACGGGTCTGGATCCGGACGTCTCCATCCTGATGCCGGGGCCGGCGGACTTCGATGACCTGGCGTCGGTTCGACTCTGGGAGCCAGGGCGAGCGCCGCCTCCTTTCGCGGTCGAGGTCGTGAGCGGCGGGCACCCGTACAAAGACTACGCGCGCGTGCACGAGGGCTACGCGGCGATGGGCGTCGCGGAGCTGCTGGTGTTCGACCCGATGCTGTTCGGGCCGAAGGCCTTGGGGGGCCCGGTGGCACTGCAGCTCTGGCAGCGAGACGTGAGCGGGGCCTTCGAGCGCGTCCATTTCGGCAATGACCCGGTGTACAGCAAGGTCCTCGACGCCTGGATCAGCGCCGAAGGACGCCAGCTGAGGATCTCCGACGACCGGGCCGCGACTCGCCTTTGGCCGACCCAGGTCGACGAGGCGCGACGAGCGGCCGCGGCCGCTCGAGGCGAAGCCGCCCAAGCGCAGGCCGAAGCCGAACGAAGCAAGGCCGAAGCCGAACGAAGCAAGGCCGAAGCCGAACGAAGCAAGGCCGAAGCGAGGGCGCTGCGCGAGGCCCGCGAGCGCGAGCTTTCGTTGCGCCAAGAGCTCGAGCAAAAGATTCGTGAGCTCGAAGCCCTCGGCCGCAAACGGTCGTAGCTACTCGGCCGCGACCGCGGCTTCGTCGGCCTCGGGGCGGCGCGGGTAGCGCATGCGTTGACTGGTCGCGATGTGAATGACACCGACCTTGTCGAGCAGCCAAATCGCGGGGTAGGTGGGGTCGATCTCGAACCAGCGGGCCGCGAAATTGGGGCTCATGCCGAACTCGTGGTGGTTGTTTTGAAACAGCTCACCGGCGGTCAAAAAGTCGAAGATGAGCGTGTTGCGCGACACGTCTTTGGCTTCGTAGTTGCGGTAGCCGTACTTGTGGCCGCACCAGTTCACGATCGCGCCGTGAATCGGGCCCATGATGAAGTGCGCGGGCAAGAGCACGAACAGCCACGGCGTGGTCGCGAACTTGACGTAGAACAGCGTGTACAGCGCGACCCAACCTAGGCGCGCCGCCCAGTTCTGCCCGATCTTCTCGAGCAGCGGCCACGTCGGCAGATCCGCCTCGAAGCGCTTTTCGGGAGCGACGCGGTAGTACGCGAAGTCGTCGTACTTCTTCTTCGTCGCCAGCATCATCGTCATCACGTTTTTGTAGAACAGCGGCGAGTGCGGGTCCTTCTCGGTGTCGCTGAAGGCGTGGTGCATGCGATGCAAGATGCCGTAGCCACGCGGCGACAAGAAGCTGGAGCCCTGCGCCAGGTACGTCAAAAGGAAGAAGAAGCGCTCCCAACCCTTCGACATCGTGAACTGCTTGTGGGCCCCGTAGCGGTGCAAAAAGAAGGTCTGAAAGAAGACCGACACCTGCCAATGGGCGACGAAGAAGATCAAAACGGGGAGCATGAGCCGCCCAAAGCTAACTTTTGCCTCGCGAAAGGGTGGTCATCCTTCGGTCATTTGCGGGGGTTTTGCGCAGCGCGGCGCAGGTTTTGCGGGCCGGCGCATCCCTTGCGGAAATCGCCGAAATGGCTAAAGTGCGCGCTCCCCCAGTGCCCCCGAGCCCAGAAATAGCGGAAAACAAGGCGATCGCCCTCGTCGGCGTCATCATGGGCTCGTCTAGCGATTGGGAGACCCTGCGTCATACCGCCGAAGCGCTCACCGCGCTGGGCGTGCCGCACGAGGTCAAAGTCGTTTCGGCGCACCGTACGCCCGACCTCATGTTCGAGTACGCGGCCACCGCCGAGGCGCGCGGCCTCGAGGTGATCATCGCGGGCGCGGGCGGCGCGGCCCACCTGCCGGGCATGGTCGCGGCCAAGTCGGTGCTGCCGGTGTTGGGCGTACCGGTGCAAAGCCAAGCCTTGAGCGGTATGGATTCCTTGTTGTCGATCGCGCAAATGCCGGCTGGCATTCCGGTCGGCACTTTGGCGATCGGCAAGGCCGGTGCCATCAACGCCGCGCTGTTGGCGACCGCTATCGTCTCCGGCAAGCGGCCGGAGCTGCGAAAAGCTTTGCACGCCTACCGCCAAGCGCGCACGCAAGCCGTGCTCGACAATCCGGATCCGCGCGACTAGCGCGGCAGAGGCGACGATGAACGATCGCGAAGCGAACGCTTCGAGCGTGTTGGGAGCTCGGATTGGCGTGTTGGGCGCCGGTCAGCTCGGGCGCATGTTGGGCCTGGCCGGGCGCGCGCTCGGTCTCGAGCTCACGTTCTTGGATCCCAGCCCCGACTCACCGGCCCGCGCCGTGGGCGAGCTCTTGGTCAACGATTACACGGACGCGGCGGCGTTGTCGCGCCTGTCGGCGGCGCGGGTCGTGACGTTCGAGTTCGAGAACGTGCCGGTGGCGGCGGTCAAGACGCTCGAGGCCAGTGGCCAGGTGTTTCCCGGGTCGCGCGCGCTCGAGGTCGCCCAAGATCGCCTGCACGAGAAGACTTGCTTTCGCGCGCTCGGCATCGCCACGCCCGTGTTCGAGGCCGTCGACAGCTGGCCCGAGCTCGTCGCGGCGTTGGGGCGTGTGGGGTTGCCCGCCGTGCTCAAGACGCGCCGCTTCGGCTACGACGGCAAGGGCCAAGCCGTGCTGCGCTCGCAGGACGACGCCCAAGCCGCCTTCGAGCGTTTGGGCGGAGCGCCGTTGATCCTCGAAGCCTTCGTGCCGTTCGAGCGCGAGCTCAGCATCATTGCCGTGCGCAGCCGCGCCGGCGAGGTCGCCTGTTACCCGCTCGTGCAGAACCACCACGAGGCCGGTATCTTGAGAAAGACGCTGGCGCCGGCGCCCAGTGTGAGCGACGAGCTGCAGCGCTCCGCCAGCCAGCATATCGAGAAGCTGCTCGCCCATCTCGATTACGTGGGCGTGCTGGCGCTCGAGCTATTTCAGGTCGGTGACCAGCTGATCGCCAACGAAATTGCGCCGCGCGTGCACAACACCGGTCACTGGACGATCGAAGGCGCGCGCACCAGCCAATTCGAAAACCATCTGCGCGCCATCCTGGGCTTGCCGCTCGGCGCTACCGACGCTTTATCGCCCTGCGCCATGCTCAACCTGATCGGCGACGCGCCCGACGCCAGCGCCGTGCTGAGCGTCGCCGACGCGCATCTGCACTGGTACGGCAAAGCGCCGCGCGCGGGCCGCAAAGTCGGCCACATCACCGTGCGCGCCCCCGACGCCGAAGCGCTCGCCACGCGCGTGGCCGAGCTCGAACGCATCGTCGCGGGGTGAGTCGCTACGGTAGGGTCTTCAGTGCGCGCCACGCGCCGAGCGGGCGAGAAAACAGGGAGGCGGGGAGGCGGGGAGAGCGAGCACGAGGATTTTAGGTGGGCGAGACCATTGCCTCGAGGCAGCAGGCCGCCACCTGCCTACTTTCGCCTGCTCGAACGATCAAAGCTCCCCGCCTCCCTGTTGTTTCGATCGCAAGTCGAGACCGAGATTCGATACGGAAGCTTCTGCGAGGCGAGCTGCAGCGTGGCAGCCCCACGCGTGATGCTTAGGGCCCGCGAATGGCTAAGTCGATCGATCTCGCGGCCGATGCATTCCGCC
>Ga0164241_10002119_pt1 | contig 22294 bp, 20 predicted proteins | sample OricomyardsoilBY_FD_108780 | JGI IMG/M metagenome (GOLD analysis project Ga0164241, IMG submission 108780) | Backyard soil microbial communities from Emeryville, California, USA - Original compost - Back yard soil (BY) | ecosystem: Environmental > Terrestrial > Soil > Unclassified | place: USA... | reverse complement strand
TGGGGCGTGGTGCAGTCGAGCTGGACCGGGCCGCAGCTCGAGCTCGACGCCAAGGGCGACCACATGGACCAGAGCCAGGCGATCGGCTGGATGCAGCTCGATGCCGCCAAGGCGCTGTTCGCGAGCGCGGGCAAGGACTTCGCCGCGCTGGAAAAGGCGGCAGGACAGAAGGGCTTCAAGGCCGTGCCGCTCGGCGTGAAAGCCTCGGTCAGTTTCGATAATACGATCAAGCGCCAGGCGTCGAAGAACGTGATCGGCATCCTGCCAGGCACGGCACGCCCTGACGAAACCGTGCTTTACACCGCGCATTGGGACCATCTGGGCCATTGCGATCCGGTCAACGGCGACGGCATCTGCAACGGCGCGGTCGATAATGCCAGCGGCGTGGCCGGGCTGGTGGCGCTGGCCCAGGCGCAGGTCAAGGCCGGCCCGGCCAAACGCTCGATCGTGTTCATGTCGGTGACCTGCGAGGAATGTGGGCTGCTGGGCTCTGAATATTACGCACAGCACCCGGTCTATCCGCTCGCCAAAACCGTGGGTGGCGTGAACATGGACGTGCTCAATGTAAACGGGGCGGCGAAGGATTTCGTGATCACCGGATACGGCAAGTCCGAGCTGGAAGACTTGGTGAAACCGCTCGCTGCGGCGCAGGGCCGCGTGGTCAAGCCAGAGCCCGATCCCGAGCGCGGCGGTTATTTCCGCTCCGATCATTTCAGCTTCGCGAAACTGGGCGTGCCGATGCTCGACGGCGGATCGGGCGAGGATCTGGTGAAGGGCGGTGAGGCCGCGGGCCATGCCGCGACGCTCGATTATATCGCGCATCGCTATCACAAGCCGCAGGATGAATATGATCCCAACTGGGATTGGTCGGGGGCTGTCGAGGATCTGACGCTGTATTACCAGCTCGGCCGCGAACTCGCCGATGGCGATTCCTGGCCGGACTGGTACAAGGGCACAGAGTTCAAGGCGATCCGGGACAAGAGCCGATCCGAGGTGCAATGACGGTTAAGCCTCCCGCTGCGGAATGGGCGCGGCACAAGGCGGTGTGGATCGGCTTTCCCAGCCATCCCGAGCTGTGGGCCGAGGATCTCGAGCCGGCGCGGCGTGAGGTCGCGGCGTTCGCGCGCGCGGTCCATGCCGAGGGGCGCGGCGAGAAGGTGCTTCTGGTCGCCGCGGACGCCGAAGCGGGGCAGGCGGCGCAGCGCATCGCCGGCGATTTCGCGCAAGTGGTGATCGAACCGTTCGGCGACATCTGGCTGCGCGACACCGGGCCGATCATCCGCGGCGATCATGTCGCGGCGGATTTCCGGTTCAACGGCTGGGGCGGGAAATACGACCTGCCCGGCGACGACGATGTCGGCGAACGGCTGGCGCGCGGGCGGCGGCTGGAGATCGAGCGTTTCGACTGGATTCTGGAGGGCGGTGCGATCGACGGCGACGGCACCGGCCTTCTCGTTACGACCGAGCAATGCCTGCTCAACCGCAACCGCAATCCGGGCATGGGCAAGACCGACATCGAGGCGCGGCTGAAGGCCGATCTCGGTTGCAACGACGTGATCTGGCTCGGCGACGGATTGCGCAACGACCACACCGACGGCCATGTCGACAATCTCGCGCGCTTCGTGGCGCCGGGAATACTCGTCATCCCGGAGGCGGGCGACAACGATCCCAACTGGCGCGTCTATCAGGACGCGGCCTGGCGCGCCGGCCATGCCGAGGTTGAACTGGTCCGCATCCCCTCGCCGGGCCGGATCATCCGCGACGACGAGATCGTGCCGGCGAGCTATATGAACTTCTATATCGGCAACGCTGCGGTGGTGGTGCCGACCTATGGCAGCGATGCCGATGCCGCAGCGGTGCGTGCGATCGGCGCGTTGTTTCCCGATCGCGAGCCGGTGGGCTTGCGCGCCGACGCGATCCTGACCGGAGGCGGCAGCTTCCACTGCATCTCGCAGCAGATACCGGCCTGACGCATCATAGCCTGGCGATCAGGCGAGCGACCGATTCATGGTTGCCGGTATCGCATTCTCGCTCAAGAGTTTTCCTGATCTTCTCGAGCTCTTCCTGCGTGAAATGTTCGATACCGACGAATTCGTTGCGAGGGCCCTCGATCGCGCGGATCAACTCGTCGAGCTTGGCTTGCATCGCACTGGCATCGCGGTTCTGCGCATTCTGAATCAGGAACACCATCAGGAAGGTGACGATCGTCGTGCCGGTATTGATCACCAGCTGCCACGTGTCCGAATATTTGAAGACGGGTCCGGTAACGGCCCAGACGATCACCACGACAGCCGCGAGGATGAAGGCGGGCGGCCGCCCGGTCCAGCTCGCCACGCGCTCCGCGACCGTTTCGAACAATCGTTCCATCTTCGTCTCCTTGAACCCGCCACGGGAGGTGCCACTTTCGCGCCGTATCCGCTATGGGCTTCGCCATGACCGAAATTAATGTCGCCGCACTACAACTCGCTTTCTCCGACAATATAACGGCGAATATCGCCAACGTTTCGCGGCTCGTCCGAGAGGCTGCGGCGCAGGGCGCGCAGGTCGTGCTGCCGCCGGAATTGTTCGAGGGCGAATATTTCTGCCGCGTCGAGGACGAGGGGCTGTTCGCCAACGCCAAGCCTGCCGCCGAACACCCATCCGTGCAGGCGATGCAGGCGCTCGCCGCCGAGCTGAAGATCTGGATTCCCACCAGCTTCTTCGAAGCCGATGGGCCGCATCATTACAACAGCCTGGCGATGGTGAATCCGGACGGCAAGATCGCCGGAGTCTATCGCAAGACCCACATTCCCGACGGGCCGGGCTATGAGGAGAAATTCTATTTCCGCCCCGGCAACACCGGCTTCAAGGTATGGCCGGGACCCGGCCGCACGACGCTCGGCGTCGGGGTGTGCTGGGACCAATGGTATCCGGAGACCGCGCGCGCGATGATGCTGATGGGGGCGGAGATACTGTTCTACCCCACCGCGATCGGCAGCGAGCCGCATGACGAGGGTCTGGACACCGCGCGGCTGTGGCGCCGCGCGATGGTCGGGCATGCCGTGTCGAATGTCGTCCCCATTGTTGCCGCCAACCGCGTCGGCGTGGAGCATGGCCAGACCTTTTACGGCACCAGCTTCATTTGTGATGAGCGTGGCGACATCCTCGCCGAGCTCGGTCGCGAGGAAGAAGGCGTGATCACCGCGACGCTCGACCTCGCGCTGTCCAAGCGCCACCGTGCTGCCTTCGGTTTCTTCCGCGACCGCCGCCCTGAGCTTTACGGCCGACTGGTCGAGGACATTTGAATTGGGAACGATAGCGCCCAGTATTGTCGCGGCAATTGCCGTGTTGGCGGGTGTATTCGTCACCTTCCTGCTCAACCGGAGGATGCAAATCGAAGCTGCTTGGAGAACTGAAAAGCTGTCGTATTATAAGGAGCTATTCGATGCATTGGCGCAAAATGTTGAAGGCATGTCCACGGCGGACACGCATCGGCAGTTTGCAAGAGCGTCCAACAATCTCTTGCTTGTCGGATCGGCCGGCGTGTTAGAAACACATCGCGAGTATAGGGAGCACATAGCGCTCTCCAATACGAGTCGCGATTATTCGCGCGATGATTATCTCTTGGCTAATCTCATCAACGCAGTCAGGCACGATCTCAAAATGCCGGGCGGACCGCTGAGCATTCAAGATGCGCGTCTTTGGACGTCACGCCGCAAGCGCCAAGAATTCAGTTTGGGCGATGATAAAGAAACCCAGCAACCGTTGGCTTGAGTTCGTCGGCCAGCTCGTCGAGGATATCTAGCGGCGCATCGTCGCGCCGATATCGTCGCGGATCACCAACGGGCGCGAGCAGCTATCGACGGTGCGCAGCACGGTGCGCACGGCGCGCGCGGGCGGTTCCTCGCCGAGCGGATGGATGGCGCGCGCGGGCTTGGGATCGTTGACGTTGAGCATAGCCGAGCTCTGGCACATCGGTTTGGCGGGCTTCGGCGCTTGATGGCCGGCGGGCGCTGCGGCAAGCAACAGCGGCATGGTCAGGATCGCGGCGATCGGCATGGCGACTCTCCTCGATAAGGCCTTGCTGCATAGCAGGTTTTGCCCGTTCGCGCGACCGTTGCCCTCGCGCTATTTGAGGCAGGCGACGAGGCCGGCGATCACCGCGATCGTCTCCTGCGGGTCGCGCACGCGCACCGTATCGAGCCCCAGCGTCTTGGCGGGATAGTCGTTGCCGCCGGGAAAGATCGCGTCGCCGAGAAACAGCATCGCATCGAGCGGGATGTCGCTCGCGTCGCGCAGCTTCTTCAACCCATAGGCCTTGTCGACGCCCTCGCGTGTGATGTCGATCGAGGTCGTGCCGCCGAGATTGATCGATAGCCCGGGCAGGCGCTTCTGGAGGTCGGCCTGGATCACCTTGCGCTTGGCGAAATCGGGGTCCCATTTTTCCTTGGCGTCGAGCGGCGCTTCCTGGCCGAGCGCGGAAAAGGTGATCTGACTGCCGCGATCCTCGATCCGCTCGCCCCAGGTCTTCTCGGGCGTGAAGCCGGTCGCATCGAGCGCGGCGTCGAATGCCTCGAGGATCTTGTGCCTGGTCGCCGCCTCGAACAGCTCGGCATAGACAGCGCCCCATCTGCCGTCGCGGAAGGTGTAGAGCTTGGTGCCGGTGGTAGGCATCAGCCACAGGCGGGCGAGGTCGGCGCGCGCCGGAAGGCGGCTCGCGACCTGCTTCTCGAATTGCGGCCAGTCGCCGCCCGAGATCACCGCGACGTCGGCGACGGCGAGCAGGTCGGCGAGCGCCTCGCCCATATCGGGCTGCAGCGGTTGTTTGGACGAAGCGAGCGTTCCGTCGAGATCGAAGGCGACGAGGCGTTTCATGGGTTCTCCCGGTTCGGTGCCAGCTCGAGCGCTCGTGCGAACACCGCTTCGAACATCGCCGCGGTCAGGCGGCCGGTATTCTGGTTGTAGCGCGAGCAATGGTAGCTATCGATCAGGATACGCCCGTCGGGCATGCGATGTTCCGCAAGATGCCCGAACCTGGCCTTGGGCAGCTTGCCGCCGAGCGCCTTCACCGCCGACTGATGCGCGATCTGGCCGAGCGCGACGAACACGTATGCGTTGGGGAGCGCCGCGATCTGGTTGGACAGGAACGGGCGGCAGGTGCGGCTTTCCTCCGGCGTGGGCTTGTTCTCGGGTGGCAGGCATTTGACCGAATTGCAGATGATCACGCCGTCCAGCGATAGACCGTCGTCGGATCGGGATTGGTAGGTGCCGCTCGTGAAGCCGAACTTCGCCAGCGTCGCGAACAGCAGGTCGCCGGCATAGTCGCCGGTGAAGGGGCGGCCGGTGCGGTTGGCGCCGTGCTTGCCCGGCGCGAGGCCGACGATGCACAGCCAGGCTTGCGGATCGCCGAAGGCCGGGACCGGGGCGTTCCACCAATCGGGGTGCTCGGCGCGCAACTCCTCACGGAAGGCGACGAGGCGCGGGCAGAGCGGGCAATCGTGCGGCGGCTCGGTAGCCGGCAGCGGAGATTGTTGGGGCGAGGGTGCGAAGGTCATCGGCTTGCGATAGGCGTAAGCGCGACATGCGCTCAACCTACGTCATCGCGATCGGCTCCAATCGCCGCGGCCGCCATGGCACGCCGGCGGACGAAGTTTGCGCGGCGGTGAAGAGACTGGGCGGGGTGGTCGCGGTGGCGCCGACCCTCATGACGCCGCCGATCGGCCCGTCCCAGCGGCGCTTCGCCAACAGCGCGGTGGTGATCGAGAGCGGCGAGTCTCCGCCCGAACTGCTTGCGCGGTTGAAACGGATCGAGCACGAATTCGGGCGGCGGCGCGGGCGGCGCTGGGGCGCGCGGGTGATCGATCTCGATATCGTATTGTGGTCGGGCGGAGTGTGGGCCGAGCCCGACCTCGTGATCCCGCATCCGGCGTTCCGCGAGCGCCTGTTCGTGCTGGCGCCGTTGCTGGCGCTGGTGCCGCGCTGGCGCGATCCGATGAGCGGGCGCACGGTCCGCCAGCTCGCCGCGCGGTTGACCCGGCGCGCACGCCCCCCTAGGTCCGCCCCGGCTGGTCGGGGCCCGTAGCTCAGTTGGTAGAGCAACGGACTTTTAATCTGTAGGTCTCGGGTTCGAGTCCCGACGGGCCCACCAGCTTTTCCACCCTTGCAAAGTTGGAAATCGTTCTATCTTTGTTCCGTCCTTCGAAATCGGAGGACATGATGACGATGGAACGATGGACGATGCTGGCCGTGGCGGCGACGCTGGCGGCCTGCGCGCCGGGCGGCGGGCTCGGCGACAACAGCAACGTGGCGGTGAGCGCCGGCGATGCGGTGGCGCTCAGGACCACGACCGCACTTTCGCTGGCCGAGCTCGCCTACAATACCGGCGAGGCGGCGGCCGCCGCCGCGCTCGAATCCGGCCAGCTCAGCAAGGCGCAGGCGGCGTCGCTCGGCGATGCCGTGCACCGCGCGCGCGCCTATCGCGACCAGGCGCGCACGCTCGTCGCGGCGGGCGGCGATGCTTCGGCTGCGATCGAGGCGCTCGATGCCTCGCTGATCCAGATCCACACCCTCTCCGGCCGCTGAAAGGAGCGAATGCGATGACCATTTCCGTGAGCGAGATCCTGAAGGACATCGATCTGGTACTCGACCTGATCGGCAAGATCACCACCAACGTCGCCGCCGCCAAGGATGTGCTGGCGACCGACCATATCGACGAGGCGAAGACCAAGCTCGCCGCGATCCAGCAACAGGGCGCGGCGCTCGACGCCTCGTTCGACGAAGCGCTGGCAAACGCACAGGGCGCTTAGCCATTTACCGGCCATGCTGACCCCGGACTTGATCCGGGGGAAGCATCGTTCTTCTTCGGCCGAAAGAAGTGCAGCCCTTCGACAAGCTCAGGGTGGTCGGGTTAGAAGCGGCGCAATGAAAGCCATGTCCCACGCCGAGACCTCGCCCGCGCTCGACCAGCCGCGCTGGTTGCTCTGGGCAAGCGCGACGATCGCGGCGGGCGTGTTGTTGCTGGTGATTGTCGGCACGGCGATCGATCGCGGGCATGAATTCGCGATCGATCGCGCGTTGCTTCTCGCCTTGCGTCGGCCTGGAGACCTTGCGGTGCCGATCGGGCCGCATTGGTTGGAAGCGGCGATGATCGACGTGACCGCTTTGGGCGGCACGACCGTGTTGACGCTGATCGTCACGCTGACGGTGATCGCGCTGGCGATCGAGCGGCGCTGGCTGACTTTGACGCTGGTGCTCGGCGCGACGATCGGTGGCTCGATCACGGTCGAAATCGTCAAGGCGCTGGTCGGGCGCGCGCGGCCACTGGTGGTGCCGCATCTCGTGCAGGTCTCGTCGCTGAGCTTTCCAAGCGGGCATTCGGCCAACAGCGCGATCGTCTATCTGACGCTCGCGACCATGCTCGCGCAGATCATCCAGCATCGCCCCTTGCGTCGCTTCGTCCTCGCCGTGGCGATCCTGCTGGCGCTCGCGATCGGATGCAGCCGTGTCTATCTCGGCGTGCATTGGCCGAGCGACGTGCTCGCCGGCTGGAGCTTCGGTGCGCTGTGGGCGGTCGCCTGGTGGGCGATCGGCGCGCGCATCCGGCTGAGGCGCGGCGCGGCCTAACATCCATCTTGCTCATCGCAGCGTGCAAGCGCGGCGCCGACGTGCGTCACCGGCAAGGCGTGTCCGGGAAGCGATGAGCTGATGTTGATATGTTGTCACATAACATTTATTGCGCCGCGGAACAGCCAATAGGGAGCTTCCCGTTCCGTGATCCGTATTCTGCTTCTCGCCTCCGTCGCGCTCGTCCTCCTCCCGTCCGCCGCTGCTGCTGCCGAGGACACGCCGCCCGCCGACGATCAGCCGACGCCCAAGGATATCGTGGTCACCGGTCGGCTCGATGCGGCGCGCGCGGAGATCCAGCCGAGCCTGGGCGCGACCATGTATCAGATCACCAACGCGACCATTCAGGCACTGCCCGGCGGCGATAACCAGCCCTTGAGTCAGGTCATCCTGCAACTCCCTGGCGTGTCGCAGGACGGCGGCGGACAGCTGCATATCCGCGACGATCACGGCAATGTGCAATATCGCATCAACGGCACGATCCTGCCCGAAGGGATCGCGGTGTTCGGCCAGACGCTGAGTCCGCGGCTGGTCGACACGTTCGCATTGAAGACCGGCGCGCTGCCCGCGCAATACGGGCTGCGGACAGCGGGCATCATCGATCTGACCACCAAGACCAATTTCAACAATGCGGGCGATATCTCGCTTTACGGCGGCAGCCACGCGACGATCGAGCCAAGCGTGGAATATGGCGGCTCATCGGCCAACACGAACTATTTCATGACCGCCGGCTATCGCCACAGCGCCCTCGGTATCGAGGGGGTCGATCCGACTTACACGCAGATCCACGACAAGACCGATCAATATCAGGCGTTCGCCTATCTCGATCACATACTCGACGCGCAGAACCGCATCTCGGTGATGGGTGGCTATGCCGACCAGCGTTTCCAGATCCCCAATCCGCGCGGGTTGCACCCCGTCAACGGCTATGAGGTCGGCGGCGTCACCGATTATCTGAGCGACGCTCTCGACGAGCGCCAGCACGAGCAGACCGCGTTCGGCATCCTGAGCCTGCTCCACGATGCCGGGCCGTTCACGCTGCAGACCTCGCTCTTCGCGCGCTATTCGGCTTTGCGCTACACGCCCGACGTGCTTGGCGAATTGCTGTTCAACGGCATCGCGCAATCCGCCTACAAGCAGGATTTCACCACCGGCGCACAGATCGAGGGCGTGTACCGCCTGAGCAATGCGCATACCTTGCGCGGCGGCGTGGTGGTGACGCGCGACCGCAGCAACAGTCGCACGACCAGCCACATCTTCCAGCTGCACGATGACGGCAGCCAGGACGGCGAGCCGATCGCGATCCCCGATGATTATTCGGCGACCGAATGGACCTACAGCGCCTATCTGCAGGATGAGTGGAAGATCGCCCAGGCGCTGACCGTCAATTTCGGCGCGCGCTTCGATCATTATGACGGCTTCCGCGCCGAATCGCAGCTCAGCCCGCGGATCAACGCGGTGCTCAAGCCGGCCGAGGGCCTGACCGTCCATGCCGGCTATGCGCGCTATTTCTCGCCGGCGCCGTTCGCCAACGTCGCCAATACCAGCGTGATCAAGTTCCGCGGCACCAGCGCGCAGGCGCCGGGCGACGACGGCGTCAACCCACCGCTCGCCACCGTGCCGTTCGCCGAACGGCAGGATTATTTCGATATCGGCATCGAGCAGCGTCTGGGCCGCGTGACGTTGGGGATCGACGGCTATCACCGCCGCTCGCGCAATCTGATCGACGAGGGCCAGTTCGGCGCGCCGATCGTCCTGACGCCGTTCAACTATGCCCACGGCCGCATCGATGGCGTCGAGGGCAACATCAATTACGCGCACGGGCCGTGGTCCGCTTATGCCAATCTTGCCTATGCGAAGGCGCAGGGCGAGGGGATCGTCTCGGGCCAGTTCAACTTCGATCCGGGCGATCTCGCCTATATCGCCGATCACTATATTTATCTCGATCACGACCAGACCTGGACCGGATCGGCGGGCGCGACTTACGCCTTCCGTGGCGGCACCAAGCTGGGCGCGAGCATGCTGTATGGATCGGGGCTCAGGAAGGACGGCGCGGTGCCCAATGGCGGCAAGCTGACGCCCTATGCGACCTTCAACCTGACCGCGAGCCACAAATTCGCCGGGCCGGGGATCGAGCTGCGGCTCGACGTGATCAACGCGTTCGACCACATCTACGAAATCCGCGACGGCTCGGGCATCGGCGTCGGTGCGCCGCAATATGGCGCGCGGCGCGGCTTTTTCGTCGGGATCAGCAAGGCGATCTAATCGCTACCGCCCGTCGCCGTGCGCGACGGACTCGCGAAACTCGCGGGGAACGATGCCCAGCCGCGTCATCTTGTCGTAGAGCGTCTTACGCGGGATGCCGAGCTCGCGCATCGCCGCGACGACGCTGCCGCGATGGCGATGCAGCGCCTCTTCGATCACCGCGGCCTCGAACGCGCGGGTGCGAGCGGCGAGCGTGCCCGCCGCTCGGGCCGTTGCGCTCTCTGCCTGCGAGATACCGAGCACCGCTTGGAAGGCGAAATTGCGTAGCTCGCGGACGTTGCCCGGCCAGTCGCCGCTATCGAGCCGGCGGCGGATGCCGTCATCGAGCCGGAACGGCGCGCCGCCGATCCGCGCCGCCGCTTCCTCGACGAATGCCGCGAAGAGCTGGGCGATATCCTCGCGCCGTTCGCGTAACGACGGCACGCGCAGCCGTACCACGCCGAGCCGGTAAAAGAGATCGGCGCGAAAGGCGCCCGCCGCGACCAGCTCGTCGAGCGGGCGCTTGGTCGTCGCGACGACATGGAGATCGACCAGCCGTGGCCGATCCACCCCGATCGGGTGCACCTCGCGCTCTTCGAGCACGCGCAATAACCGCGCCTGGAGCGGCAACGGCATGGAGTCGATCTCGTCGAGCAGCAAGGTGCCCCCGCTCGACATCTCGATCTGACCGGTGCGCGCTACGCGGCTGTGCGGCACGCTGTCGGCGGCATGGCCGAACAACTCGCTCTCGGCAACTGCCTCGGGCAGTGCGCCGCAATTGACCGCGATGAACGATTTCCCCCGGCGTGGGCCGAGCATGTGCAATTGATGTGCGACCAGTTCCTTGCCGGTGCCGGTCTCGCCTTCGATCAGCACGTCGATATCGGCGTGCGCGAGTTGGCGGATCGTCGCGCGGAGCTGCGCCATTGGCGCGCTGTCGCCGATCAACGGGTCGCTCCCCGCCTGCGCCGCCTCGGCCGCGGCGCGCAGCGCGCGGTTGTCGATCACCAGCCGCCGTGTCTCCAGCGCGCGCCGCGCCGCGGCGACGAGGGCGTCGGCGGCGAACGGCTTGGTCAGGAAGTCGAACGCGCCCTCGCGCAGCGCCGCCACCGCCATCGCTACGTCGGCATGGCCGGTCACGAGGATCACCGGAATGTCGGGATCGATCGCGCGCACGGCCGCGAAGAAGGCAAGCCCATCCATCCGCGGCAGGCGGATGTCGGAGATGACGATTCCGGCGAACTCGCGATCGATCGTCGACAAGGCGCGATCGGCGGCATCGAACGGCGTGACCGCGAAGCCGTCGAGCTCGAGTCGCTGTACCGTCGCGGCCCGCAAGGCCGCATCGTCCTCGACGAACAGAATCCTCTGCGCGATGGGAAAGACGGTCATGCGCGGCGTAGCCTGAGCGCGAAGGCGGCGCCACCGAGCGGCGATTCGATCACCGCCAGCTCGCCACCGAAATCGCGCGCTATGTCGCGCGCAATGCCCAGCCCGAGACCCAGCCCGTCGGGCTTGCCGGTGGTGAAGGGCGTGAACACATCATCGGCGATCGCCGGATCGATCCCCGGCCCGTTGTCGGCGACGATCAGCACCAGATTGGGCTCGGCCGCGAACAGTATCTCGATGCGCGGATCGCGCGCGTCGCCCAGCGCTTCGGCGGCGTTCTGCAGCAGGTTGAGCAGGATCTGCTCCAGCCGCACGCGATCGCCGATCGCTTCCGCGCCGGCGAGCATCTCGGGCAGCCGCACCGTGACGATCTCGCGGATACGGTCGCCGGCGAGCAGCAGCGCACCCTCGATCACCGAGGCGATCCGCACCGCTTCCTGCACCGGCACGCGGCGCCGCGCGAAGCCGCGCAACTCGGCGGTGATGCGGCCGATCCGCGCGGTGAGGGCGACGATGCTAGCCAGGTTCGCCCGCGCCGTCTCCGGCTTGCCGCGATCAAGCAAGGTCTCGGCATTCTCGGCGAACGTGCGGATCGCCGCGACCGGCTGGTTGATCTCGTGCGCGACGCCGGCGGTGATCTGGCCGAGCGAGCCGAGCCGGTTGGCCTGTGCCAGTTCCTCGCGCGCGGCGCGATAGCGGCGGTCGGCTTGGGCGCGCTCGTGCGATTCGACCACCAGCGATTCGTTGGCGGCGCGCAATTCGGCGGTGCGGCGCGCGACTTCCTCCTCCAGCTTCTCGCGCGCGCGGCGTTGCAGGTGCGCACGCTCGCGGGCGCGGATGACGATGCCCGCCGCGATGCCCAGCGCGATCACCGCGATCAGCCCCCAGAGCCGGATCGTCGCAGTCGCGGCCGCAAGCGTGGGCGCGAGTGGCTCGAGATAGACCAGCCGCGCGCCGATCAGCGAGACCGGCGCGCTGCCGCTCTGCCAAGCGCGGCGGTCGCCGGGCTGGGTCGCGCGCGCCGTGCCGCCGTCGAGCGCGATCGGCGCGGGCTGGAGCGGCGCGGTGCCGAATTGCAGCGTGCGCCGGGCGAGCGCGATGGTCGCGGCGTCGAGCGGGTGGGTGGTATGGAACCGCCACGCCGGCACGCTGGTGATCAGGATCACACCGTGCTGGTCGGTGACGAAGGTCGGGCCTGCGGCATGCGCCCAGTTCGCCTCGACCGCGTCGAACTCGACCTTGACCACCACGACGCCGATCGGCCGGCCGTCGTACTCGACCCGCCGTGCGAGGTAGAGTCCGGGGCGGCCGCTGACGGTGCCCTGCGCGAACAGTTCCGCCGCGCCGCTTCGCATCGCATCACGGAAATAGGGGCGGAAGCCGTAATTCTGCCCGACGAAGCTGGTCGGCAGAGCGGCATTGCTCGCCGCGATCGTCAGCCCGGTGCGATCGATCGCATAGATTGCCGCCGCATCCGTACGGCCCGCCAGCAACGCCAGCGTCGCGTCGAGCCGCTTGCGTGCCGCGACGTCGCCCGAGAGCGACGCGGTCACGTCGGGATATTCGCCGAGCACCAGCGGCAGCAGGCGGAACTTCTGCAACTCGCTCGCCAGCAGCCCGGCCTGGCTGCGCGCGGTCTGCGTCGCGGTCGCCGCGGCCTTGCGCTGCGCCTCGCCCAATGCCCAAAGTCCCGCGCTCAGCCACAACAGCGCCCCAAGCAGCACGAACGCCGCGGCGAACACCCCTAGCCGCCAGCTGCGCGCCCCGCTCATCTGTGCGTCAATCCGCGCAAATGACACTCCTCATGTGTGGAAATCCACACATATCACATTCGGCCGCGAGAATGGCATCGCCAATAAAATCTTTTTGTATCAAGAATTTGTATAAGCCCACCACTCGATTTGGCCTATTCCCTATTCCGCCTAGACTAACGCGACCAGCCGGCAGCGACAGACCGGCGGTTTCGAGAGGATCGGGCATGAAGGCGCAGCACGCATCGGATATCGGGCATACCGCCCGCCGCCGCGCGCCCTGGTATGCCCATCTTTACGTGCAGGTACTCGCCGCGATCGTGCTCGGCACAGTGCTCGGCCATGTTTCGCCCGCCACTGGCGCGGCGATGAAGCCGCTCGGCGACGCATTCATCGCTTTGGTCAAGATGATCATCGCGCCGGTGATCTTCCTCACCGTCGTCACCGGCATTGCCGGGATGCGCGAGCTCGGCGCGGTCGGCCGCGTCGCCGCCAAGGCCTTCGCCTATTTCTTCGTCTTCTCGACGCTCGCGCTGATCGTCGGGCTGATCGTCGCCAACGTCATCCAGCCCGGCGCGGGAATGCACATCGCGGTCAGCGCGCTCGATCCGGGCGCGGTCGCCGATTATACCAGCCAGGCCGAGAAGACGAGCGTCAGCGGCTTCCTGCTCGACATCATTCCCACCACCATGGCCTCGGCGCTGACCGACGGCTCGATCCTGCAGACCTTGCTCGTCGCGATCCTGTTCGGCATCGCCGCGGCCTTGGTCGGCGAGCCCGCGCAGCCGGTGCTCGATTTTCTCGATCGCGTCGCGCTGATCGTCTTCCGCGTGGTCGGGATCGTGATGCGCGCCGCGCCGATCGGCGCGTTCGGTGCGATCGCCTTCACGATCGGCAAGTTCGGGGTCGGCAGCCTGGTCAATCTCGGCGGGCTGGTCGCGACCTTCTATCTCACATCGGTGCTGTTCGTGCTGGTGGTGCTTGGCGCGGTGGCACGCGCGCATGGTTTCTCGATCCTGCGCCTCATCGCCTATCTGAAGGCCGAACTGCTGCTGGTACTCGGCACGTCTTCGTCCGAAGCCGCACTGCCCAGCCTGATCGGCAAGCTGGAGGCGGCGGGCTGCGACAAGGGCGTGGTCGGGCTGGTCGTGCCGACCGGCTATTCGTTCAATCTCGACGGCACCAACATCTATATGACGCTCGCGGCCTTGTTCATCGCGCAGGCGACCGGCGTGCATCTCTCGCTCGGCCAGGAAATCGCGTTGCTCGCGGTCGCGATGCTGAGCTCGAAGGGCGCGGCGGGCGTGACTGGCGCGGGCTTCATCACGCTCGCCGCGACGCTGTCGATCGTGCCGACCGTGCCGGTCGCCGGCATGGCGCTGATCCTGGGCGTCGACCGTTTCATGAGCGAATGCCGCAGCCTGACCAATTTCATCGGCAACGCGGTGGCGACGATCGTCGTCGCGCGTTGGGAAGGTGCGCTCGATCGCGAGGCGCTGGCCGCGGCGCTGGCCGGCGATCCGGTCCGGCGTGAGAATCTCGAAACACAGCATGACGGAGCGCTGGCCGCCTAGGCCGCATCATGCCGGCAGCGACCGGCAAATGGGAGGATGGATATGGGACGTTACAAGATCATCGCGCTGACCACGACGGCGCTCTGGCTGCTCGCCGGCCAGGCGCAGGCGCAGACCACCGGCGAGGCGCCGGCGGGCGCCGACCAACAATCCTCGGCGGTCGGCGAATCCCAGGCCGCCGCCCCGGACATCGTCGTGGTCGGCACGCAGATCAAGGGCAGCAAGGTGACCGAAGCGCTGCCGGTCAGCGTGATCGACGCCAAGCAGATCGAATCGACCGGCGCCGTATCGGGCGACGAGCTGCTGCGCTCCATCCCGCAGATGGGCGACGTCGATTTCAATTCGTCGAACAATCCGCAGACCAGCAACGCGGCACGCGGTGACGTGAATTCGATCGACCTGCGCAATCTCGGCGCCGGGAACACGCTGGTGCTGATCAACGGCCGCCGCATGGTACAGCATCCCGTCAGCCAGGCCGGCATCGCCAACGTGCCGGTGCTGACCTACAATGCCAACGCCTTACCCGTCGCGGGGATCGAGCGGCTCGAGGTGCTACGCGACGGCGCGGCCGCGATCTACGGCGCCGATGCCGTAGCCGGCGTCATCAATGTCGTGCTCAAAGACGATTATGACGGATTGCGCGTGAACGCCCGCTATGGCGGGGCCGAGAGCACGCACCTGCGCGAATTCAACGCCAACCTGCTGGCCGGTCACAATTTCGCCGATGGCCGCGGCAATCTGACTTTCATGGCCGAATATACCCGTCGGACACCCGAACTCGCGTCGGACGAGCCTTATACGGCATCCGGCAATCTCACGTCGCTGTTCGCCGACGTTCCCGGCTATGCCGACAGTACCGATCCGGAAAATCGCTCGAGCTACACGTCCTTCGCCAACTTCGCGGTGCTGAGCGGCACCGCGGTCAAGCAGAACGGCAAGACGATCACCTCGTCGGCCGGCGCTTTTCACATCCAGCCCGACACGGTGGACGGGTGCACCGCTTCCGTCGGCAACGGCATGTGCCTGGCCAAAGGCGCTATTTCCTATGGCAAGAATCCCGATCTGCGCTTTGACGATGCGGTCGGCACCACAGTCAGGACCGGAGTGAAACGGCTCAACCTATACCTCAACGGCCATTACGACGTGGCCGACAACGTGACCTTCTTTACCGAGCTGGGCTATTATCGCGCGAGTGCGCACGCCGTGCAGCCGCCGGTCATCCTGCTCAATACGCTGACCGTTCCGGCGTCCAATTACTACAACCCGTTCGGGTCGACCACGCTGCCCGACGGCTCCGCTAACCCCAATCGCCTGCCTGGACTGAGTAACGTGCCGGCGGCCGGCCTTCCTGTCACGCTGGTGCGTTACCGCTTTGTCGATACCGGCCCGCAATATGTCGATGTGACCGGGCATCAGACCCGGATCGTCGGCGGCTTCCGCGGCAAACTTGCCGGGTTCGATTGGGAAACGGCATTGACCTATTCCGAAGCGAAATCGGTGGACTTGTCCGATGCGGTGAACTCCACTTTGCTTCAGCAGCAGCTCGCGCTGTCCACGCCCGACGCCTATGACCCGTTCAACGGCGGCGGCTGTGGCGGCAATTACTCCGTCGGCGATTGCACGCCGAGCAGCGCGGCATCGGTAAAGCCGATGCTGTTCAAGCTGAAGCGTGAGGATCGCACGACGCTGACTCTGGCCGATCTCAAGGCTTCACGCGCGAACCTGCTGCCGCTGCCGGGTGGCGATCTGGGACTGGCCCTCGGCGTTGAGTTCCGTCACGAGACGCAGGAAGACAATCGCGACCCCAATCTCGACGGCACCAATACCTTCACCGACGTGGTGACCGGCGAGACCAATCTCAGCAACGTCGCCGCGGTCAGCCCTACGCCCGATACGTTCGGCCGGCGTAGCGTGATCTCGGCCTATGGCGAATTCGCGGTCCCGGTGATCTCGCCCGCCATGCATGTGCCGCTGATCCGCAATATCGAACTGCAGATTGCGGGGCGCTATGAGCATTACAGCGATTTCGGCTCGATCTTTCGCCCTAAATTCGCCGGCGCTTGGGACATTTTCGACGGCCTGCGCATCCGCGCGTCCTGGTCGAAGGGCTTCCGCGCACCGAACCTCGAACAATTGCACGCGGCCGAATATGGCCGCCTGGCGACCAACAACGATTACCTGCGTTGCGAAGCCGATATCCGCAAAGGCGTGATCGATCATATCGACCAATGCTCGGAACCGGTCGGTTATTCGGTGCGCGTCGCCGGAAACCCCGACCTGCAACCCGAGCGCTCGACCGACAAGTCGGTAGGGGTTGTTTTCCAGCCGCATTTCATCCCGCCCCGGCTCGGCCGCATTACCTTCACCGCGGATTATTGGGTGATTGAGCAGCAGGGGATCGTCGGCCAATTCGGCGGCAGCAACGCTCTGGTGCTCGATTATCTGTCGCGCCTCCAGGGATCGAGCAATCCCAATGTTGTGCGCGCTGCGCCCAATGCCGACGACATCGCCTTCTTTGCCGGCACCGGCATCGCCCCGGTGGGCCAGGTGCTCACGGTGAACGACCAGTTCGTCAACTTGCTCCCGCAAACGGTGCGCGGGCTCGACCTCGCGTTCATCTATTCGTTGCATCACACCGCGATCGGCGATTTTGACCTCAACGTGAACGCTGCGCGCTTGTTCGAATTCCATCGCGACAACGGGCCGGCGGTCGAAGCGCTCTACGCGGCGCGGCGCGCTGGCGATATCGACTCGACCACGCCGCTGACCAACTCGGGTAATCTGCTGGCCAATGGCGGCCGTCCGAAATGGAAGCTCTCCGCAGCGCTCACCTGGGATCTTGGCCATTTCGAATTGGGCGCATTCGGCCAATATACCGGCGTCGTGTACGATCACGGCTTCCTGTCCGACACCGGCGAGCCTTATCGCATCCCCGGCCAGTTCACCGCGAACCTCTATGTCCAATACCGGTTCGCGAAGCACAGCGCCCTGCACGGCGCTCGCTTCCGGATCGGTGCGCGCAACATCACCAACGAACAGCCGCCGATCACGGCGACCGGCTATTATGGCGCACTATACCAGCCTTATGCGCGCTACCTGTATGCGTCGGTTGGCTTCTCGCTCTGAACGGAGACAAGGATGACGAAACGATTTTGGGCGATACTGGCCGGCGCGACATGCGCCCTTGCGCCGGCGCAGGGCTGGGCGAAGACCATCCTGTTCGTCGGCAACAGCTTCACGCAAGGCGCGCACTCGCCGGCGCGCGCCTATCGTCCCGATCTCGTCACCGATCTCAATCACACGCAGATCGGTGGCGTGCCCGCGGTGTTCAAGACGCTCACCGATGAGGCTGGGCTCGACTATACCGTCAGCCTGGAAACCGATGGCGGCAAAGGCCTCGACTATCATTATGACGAGAAGCGCGATCTTCTGACGGGCAAGTGGGATGTCGTGGTGCTGCAGGGGCTGAGTACGCTCAGCCGCAAGAATCCGGGCGATCCGACCAGCCATGTCGAAAACGCCGCCCTGCTCGCCCACATGTTCAAGCAGGCGAATCCGGCCGCGACCGTCGACCTGATGTCCACCTGGTCGCGCGCCGACCAGACCTATCTCTCGACCGGGCACTGGTATGGCAAGCCGATCACCGCGATGGCCGACGACCTCACCGCGGCCTCGCGCCTTGCCCTGGAGAAATCGCCGGATATCTCCGCGATCCTGCCGGTCGGCGCTGCCTGGAACCGCGCCTTCGCCGAAAAGGTTGCCGATCCCAACCCTTATGACGGTGTCAGCTTCGACCAGGTCGATCTGTGGACATATGACCAGTATCACGCGAGCGCGGCCGGCTATTATCTCGAGGCATTGGTGGTATTCGGTGCCGTGACGGCGATGGATCCGCGTCAATTCGGCAAGGACGAGAAGGCCGCCGATGCGCTGGGTCTTTCACCGAAGCTGACTGTCGCATTGCAACGAATCGCCTGGGAGACGCTGGCCGCGAAATGACACGAGATCATGCTGCGGCCGCACGGTGATCGCGGCCTGACGCATTGGCCCGCCTCGGGGACGATAAGAGGTGTGTGAATCTCGACGGCAAAGCCCCGGCGAAGGGGGACCATTCCTTCGCCGGGGCTAGTTTCGCGCGTCGCCGGTGATGGCGGTAGCGGCGCGCGGCGTTCTCGCGGGCTGCGGGACCTTGCGGCCGCGAGCGTGTGTCGGGGCCGTCCTCCTTGTCTGACCCGAAGTCTCTTTTAGGCTCGCCCCGTTTACCATCACCGCGCGGCGATGCGGCGTGGTCTCGCGCAATTCACATGCGCCGGCGCCAAGGCTCGGCCCGTTTCGGCACCATTTGCAACGGAAGCGGAGAAGCTGCATGCAAATCCCGCAATCCGCGTAGCGAACCCCACAGGATTGCTCCGTTCCCGAGTGGGTTTTCCTTGTCCGACAGTCGCTTGGGTCGCCTTTTAGCGCGATGCACGAAGATGTTCCGCGCCGCACCCATTCTCCCGCGCGCGACCAGATGGTCACTGCGTCCGAGCTCGTCCGCCATTTCGGCTTGTGGCAGGAACGCGCCGCGCGCGGTCCGGTCTACATCTACAATCGCGGTCGTCCGCGCTATGTGCTCGCCTCGGTCGATTTTCTCGATACTCAGGCCGCGAGCATGGACCGTCCCGCCGACGCCGCGCGGATCGCCGATCTGCTCGACGCCTTGCCGGAGAGCGTCATCCTGCTCGATGCCAATTGCCGGGTCTGCGGGTCGAGCGCCGTCGCGCGCGCCTATTTCGGCGAGCCGTTGCAGCCCGGTGTTCCGGTCGAGCGTCTGGAAAGTCCGGAAGCGGCCGGCCTGCTCGCCTCAGCCGCGCGCCGCGCGGTCATCACCGGGCTCGCCGAGACGATTGAGATTCCCTCGCGCAGCCATGTTGGCCGCTTCCTCGAAGTGCAGCTCGCGGCGCAGCCCGACGGGCTGCTCCTGCTGTTGCGCGATCGCACCATCACCGAGGAGCTGCGCGCCGCCCGTGCCGATGCCGAGGCGACCGAGGCGGCGATCGCCACGATCGGCGGCCTCGCGCACGCGACGATCAACTTGCGCGGCTATCTCGATCGGCCCGGCGCGGATCTCGCCCAGATCACCGGTCTGCCACGCGAAGCGCTCGCCAGCGCGCGTTTCGTCACCTTGCTCGCGATCGGCAGCCGTGTCGCCGCGGGTGAGGCGATCGAGGGGGTGATCACCGAGGGCAAGAGCCGCATGCTGCACGCCGATCTGCTGGTCAATCGTGGTGATCCGCTGGCGATCACGATCGGGTTCGCGCCCCTGCGCGACGGTGCGCGGGTAACAGCCGTGCGCGCGGTGATCGCGCTGAAAGCTCCATTTTGACGTGATGATCGCGGCGTAAACCACGTCTTTACGCGCTTCGTATAGTCCCTGAGGCCGACAAGCTTGGCCCGCGCACCTTCGCGCATCGTTCAACCCGGGGACACATGGCATTCGAACCCGCATCGCGTACCCGTCACGGGGATTGCTGGAGCACCATCTTGGCGCTCGTCTCCGCCGATGGCAGCGCCGCGCATGGCTGGGCCCGCCATCTCACCACCGCACGCGCCGCAACGCGCGATCTTGCCGATGCGGTTCATGCGCTGTGCTCGCTCCATGGTAGTCACCCCGGCGTGATCGACCGGGCGGCCGAACATGATGCGTCGGTCGCGCACGAATGGCTGGCCGGCGCCGCTTCCAGCTTCGCCGCGGAGCGCGCGTGGATCGCGCAGGTCACCGCCGCGGCCGGCCCGTTGCCTTCGACTCCGGGCCAGGCCGAGACCGAAGCCGCCTGCGCCGCGCAGACGCATGCGCTCGACATGCTTGCGCAATCCGATCGTGCGGGCTGCGCGGCCGGCGCCGCGGTCGCGCTGACGCTCGACTGGGCGATCGTGCGCGCGGTGCTCGACAATACCGCGCGCCGCGCCGGCCTCGTCATACCGCCTTCGGGACTGCCCGACGCGGACGAAACGGCGATCATCGTCTCGATCGCCAGCGAATTGGCCGCGACCGAGCGCGCGATGACATTCGGCGCCCAGCAATTGCTGGCGCAGCACCGCGGGTTGTGGGATTTGCTGGAAGCCCGCGCCAGCGCGCGCGAAGCCCTGTAGGCAGCATTTTCCCTGCGGGCGCTGATGCGCAGGGCCCGGGAACACCTGCCCATTTTTGCGCGTTCGGTGGCGGAGCGGTCAGACCTATGCGAACCGCTCTCTCGTGGATGCAGGTCTATCTATGAGGAAGGCAGCCTAGAGCGATTTCGAGCCGGGTGGAATCACCCGGCGATTCGGAAATCGCGGCAAGACAATGTGCTAGAGCGATCGGATCGGCGCAGCCGAGCCGAAACTCGCTCTAGCTCGCGAGAGGCCACCACTCAGCCAGTGCGGCTGAGCGGCGTTCCTTGTAGGTCTGTCGATCGAAGAGGTTACGTTCAAGGCTGAAATGGTTGTGGACGATGGCATGCACCGAGGCGAACTTCTCTAACGACTTCATCCGCCGGAACCGCAGCATCGCCCGTTCTCATCGTCGGCACGAGAGGTGCTGTTCTCAACGCGATTACTGGCCCACCTTCCCTTCTCCTGCTTATTGGCATTGCCGAGCTCATCCATCGCGGCCTTGTAGGAGCGCAAGCCGTCGGTGGTGATCGCTTCGGGTGAGCCGTGGCACTTCAGGCCTTTCTTCATGAAACGAAGCGCCGCATCCTTGTCGCGGGACTTGGTGACGAAGCTCTCGAGGAGCTCGCCCTCTCGGTCGACGCTCGCCAGAGGTAGGCCATTTCGCCATTCAGCTTCACGTACATCGCGTCGAGGTGCCAGCGCCAATGGCGAAATCCTCGCATCCTGCTTACCCGCTGCCGGCGAATGTCGCCGGCGAACATGGGGCCCAATCGGTTCACCAGAAGCGCACCGTCTCGTGGTTAATGTCGATCCCGCGCTCGGCCAGCAGGTCTTCGACATTACGCAGCGACAGCGGAAAACCGCACGTACATCATTACCTCGGGCAATGAGTTGAAATAGCGAGATGGGCTGGCTGGCTTACGCGGACGAGGCATTCTGCGCCGCTAGATCGGCCGCTCTTAACGTCCGGTGCGGTTGGTCTGACAGCACCAGTTAGGACCCTAATCCGGCGGCAACCCGCCCGTCTCCGGAAGGGTGCTCGCCCGGGGAATGATCTGAGGTACGACCCGGCGGATCTCGGTGTCGTTCTCGCCAGCGATGATCGCCGCAACGCGTGAAACCGCCTCGGCGCCAATTTCTGCGATGCCGACACGCATGGTGGTGAGGGCCGGTGTAACGAGGCGGGCGAGCGGAATGTCGTCGAAGCCCGCCACGGCGATGGCTTCGGGTACCGCGACTCCGGCGCGCTGGAACGCGACGAGCGCGCCGATCGCCATCATGTCGTTCGCGGCGAACACAGCGTCGGCACGCTCGGTTTCTCCGATCAGGTCATGCGCTGCCGCGGTGCCTGATTCCTCGTCGAAATTGCCCGTCAGGATACGCGGGTTGAGGCCGTGCCGCGTCATCGCGGTGCGGTAGCCGGTGATACGCTCCTCCGCGTCGCGGTTGCCGCGCGGTCCGGAGAGATGGACAATGCGCCGGCGCCCCGAGGCAATGAGGTGTTCGACCATCGCCTCCGCTGCCGCGGCATTGTCGATGCGGAACTGCGGATGGTCCGCCGCAACGTCGGGGCAGCTGATCAGCACCGTGGGCAGA
>Ga0164241_10002118_pt1 | contig 22299 bp, 18 predicted proteins | sample OricomyardsoilBY_FD_108780 | JGI IMG/M metagenome (GOLD analysis project Ga0164241, IMG submission 108780) | Backyard soil microbial communities from Emeryville, California, USA - Original compost - Back yard soil (BY) | ecosystem: Environmental > Terrestrial > Soil > Unclassified | place: USA... | reverse complement strand
GGAGCGCTTCCGCGAGCTCGGCGTGCACGGCGCCGAGAGCCTCGAGGAGCTCTTCGAGCGCGCCGACGTCGTCACCGTCCACGTGCCGAAGACGCCCGAGACGACCAACCTGATCAATGCCGATGCGATCGGAGCGATGAAGGACGGGGTGCGGATAGTCAACTGCGCCCGCGGCGAGCTCGTCGATCTCGACGCGCTGCTCGCCGGTCTCGAGTCGGGCAAGGTGGCCGGTGCGGCGCTTGACGTCTTCCCCGCTGAGCCTTTCACCGAGCACGCGATCTTCTCCCGCTCCGATGTCGTCGTCACTCCCCATCTCGGCGCCTCGACGGCCGAGGCCCAGGACCGCGCCGGCATCGTCACCGCCGAGCAGGTGACCGCGGCGCTAACCGGCGGCGTCGTCACCAACGCGGTCAACATCGCCGCCGTACGCCCCGAGGAGATGGAGGCGCTGGCGCCCTTCGTGCCGCTCTGCGAAAAGCTTGGCCGCCTCGCCGAGGGCCTCGCCCAGGGCTCGATCGACGGCGTCACCGCCGAGTTCCGTGGTCGCATCGCCACCCATGACACGCGGCTGCTCGGCATCGCCGTCCTCGTCGGAATCCTCTCCGGCAACACCGAGGAGCCGGTCAATCTCGTCAACGCCCCGCAGATGGCCGAAGAGCGGGGCATCGAGCTGGTCGAGACCAAGGACTCCAGCTCCGAGGACTTCACCGAGCTGATCACCGTCCGCCTCCGCTCCGGCGATGAAGAGGTTGAAGTCGCCGGCACCGGCGTCGGGCCGCGCAACGAGCCTTACCTCGTCTTGGCCTGGGGCGAGAGCTTCTACCTGCCCTTTGCTGAGCACCTTGCTGTCTTCCGCTATGCGGACCGGCCGGGGATGATCGGCAGGGTTGGCACGATGTTCGGCGAGGAGGGCGTCAACATCGTCTCCGCCGCCGTCGGCGCCGAGCCGGGAGGCGATAGCGCCGTGATGGCGCTCACCACCGACGCCCGGGTGCACGAGGAGACGATTGCCAAGATCCTCGAGCTCGACGGGTTCTCCGTCGGCCGCTCCGTCGACCTCTGAGGCCGTCCGACCGGCGCATAGCTGCGTCCTCGGTCGCTCGCGTGCAGAGCACGCCACGCTCCCTGCGTCCTGGCTCTGCTTGGTCGGACGGCCTCAGGCCATAGTCTTTGCGCCGGTGAAGGCACTTGTACAAACAGGCAATGGCGGCTACGACGTGCTCCAGGTTCTGGAGCGTCCCGACCCGCCGGTCGGTCCGGGTGAGGTGCGGATCGCTGTCAAAGCGGCCGGGATCAACTTCGCCGACACAATGGCGCGGCTCGGCCTCTACCCTGACGCGCCGAAGACGCCCTGCGTGATGGGCTACGAGGTCGCGGGTGTGGTCGAGTCGGTGGGGGAGGGCGTCAGCACCCACGCGGTTGGCGACCGAGTCATGGCCGGCACTCGCTTCGGCGGTCAGGCCGAGCTGGTCGTAGTTCCCGAGATTCAGGCGCTGCCGCTGCCTGATCGGCTGAGCTTCGAGCAGGGCGCCGCGTTCCCGGTCAACTACGGCACCGCCTACGCGGCACTGGTAGTCATGGGCAGCCTTCAGGAGGGCAGCCGTGTCCTGATCCATGCTGCTGCCGGTGGCGTTGGAATCGCCGCTACGCAAATCTGTCGCAACGCAAGGGCCGAGATCTTCGGAACCGCGTCGCCGGGTAAGCATGACGCGATCCGCGAGCAGGGCGTCATGCACCCGATCGACTACCGCAACGAGGACTTCGAGAAGGAGACGCTGCGCCTCACCGACGGCGAGGGCGTCGACCTGATCATCGACGCGCTCGGACCGACCTCGTTCCGCAAGGACTACCGGCTGCTGCGCCCGGGCGGGCGCATGGTCATGTACGGGCTCTCCGAGGTGACGAGCGAAAGCGGCCGCAACATCCCGGCGATGTTGAAGGGCCTCTTCAAGATGCCTTTTGCGACGGTCCCATGGTGGAAGAGCCTGATGATGATGAACGAGAACAAGGGCGTCTTCGGCCTCAACATGCTCAAGTGGTGGGAACGGGAGGGCAGCCTCGACCGGGTCACCGAGCCTTTGATGGCCGACCTCGAAGCCGGCCGCCTCGAGCCGGTCGTCGCCGAGTCCTTCTCCTTCGATCGCGCCGGCGATGCGCACAAATTCATCGCCGAGCGCCGCAACGTCGGCAAGGTCGTGTTGTTTCCAGGGTAGGCCCCCGTTGGACCGAGCGGGGGCGTTTGCGATGAAGAAGACGATTCTGATCTTGCTGGTCATCCTCGCGGCGCAGACCGGGACGGTCGCTCGCGCTGACACGCCGTCCTACACGGTCGTCCTAGCGGGCGGCACGGCGCAGAGCATGATTCACATCTGGCTCACCCCGGACGGCTACAACTACGTGATCGATTCGGTTGCGCCTCTGGAAGTCGGCGGGACGATCTGCGAAAACGCTCCCGGAAACCCGAATGAGCTGACCTGCAAGGCGCCCTTGGTCGCTGGGTTCGAAGTCAACGCCGGAAGTGACGATGACTCGGTCACCGTGTCCCGCGGCGTCTCGATCGGGGTGACAATGCGCGGCGGCTCCGGTCGCGACACGCTGACCGGTGGTGGTGGTCCCGACAAGCTGATCGGCGGCGAGGGCAACGACAAACTCAGCGGCGGGGCCGGTGACGACGTCATCTTTGGCGGCCCCGGCAACGACGCGCTCTTCGGCGGCGCTGGCGACGACATCCTGCGCGGTGGACTCGGTTCCGACGCGCTCGGGGCCGGCTCCGGGACTGACAACATCCGCCAGGATCTGCGCCTACAGTTTTAGGACTCGGCCGGCACTTTTTGTGTTCGTCGCCCCAAGAGGCGACCGCCGACGAAAAAGAGGGCGATCAGGAAACCGACCAGCGAGAGCGCGGCGTCGAGCCTGAAGGCGGCCTGAATGCCGTCGACGAACGAGTCCTGTGCCGAGAACACGGTCGTCGTCAGGCCCAGTCCGATCGAGCCGCCGGCGATCTGGAACATGTAGACGATGCCGCCGGCGAGGCTGGTCTGCGATTCGTCGACCGAGGTAACACCGGCAGTGGTCGCGGTCGGGTAGAAGCTGCCGATCCCGATCCCGAGCACGACCATCCCCGCGATCAGCGACTCGTAGCCGGAGCTGGCGTCGACCATGGAGAAGATGAAGGGAGAGATGGCGATGCAGGCAGCGCCCACGGCGGCGAGTAGCTTGGCGCCGAGCCGCTCGTAGAGCGGACCCGCAATGAACGACACCGCGGCGAAGACGGCGAGGAACGGCAGCATCCCCACACCGGCCTCGAGCGGCGAATAGCCAAGCTGGTGTTGCATGAACTGCGGCAGGTAGAGCAGCGCCGCGAAGAAGGTTGCTGACATCAGCAGGATCGCCAGGCAGGAGGCGCGGAAGCTCTCGTTGGCCATCACCGCACGCGGCACCAGGGCGCTGAGCCCGGCCCGGCGCTCGATCGGCACGAAGACGACGATCAGAATCGCCGCCAGGGCCAGCAGGCCGAGCACCCGCGGATCGCCAAAGCCCCAGTCAGCCGCCTGGTCGAGGGCGACGAGCAACGAGACAAGCCCAAGCGAGAGCGTCGCGATGCCGGCATAGTCGATCCGCTGTGCGTCCGTATCCGGTTCGGTGAGCTTGACCAGACGGTAGGTGACGAGCACGGCGAAGGCCGAGATCGGCACGTTGAGGAAGAAGATCCAGCGCCAGCTGAGCACATCGGTCATCACGCCGCCGATCAAAGGCCCGATCGCGTTGCCGAGGCCCGCGGCCCCGAGGATGATCCCGCCCGCCAAACCCGCCCTGTCCTCCGGGAGCAAGGCGTAGGTCATGCCGAGGATCGCCGGCCACATCAGCGCGCCGCCGATGCCCATCAGGGTGCGGGTCGCGATCAGCCAGGCCTCGCTCTGCGCCGCGCCGCCCAGGGCCGACATCGAGGCGAAGATCGCGGTGCCGAGGAAGAAGGCGTTGCGGCGGCCGAACATGTCGGCGAGCCGGCCACCGGTGACGATCATCACGCCGAAGGTCAGCGCGTAGGCGTTGATCACCCACTGCATCGTGTTGATGCTGGTGTCGAAGTCCTTCTCCATCGTCGGCAGGGCGACGTTGATCGCGGAGAAGTCGTTGGCGATCACGACCACTGCGGTGCCCATCGCGAAGAGGGCTAGCCAGGTCGAGCGCGGGATCGAGCTTGAAGAGGCCTCGCTTGCGATGCGCGCAGCCTACGCTAAGCTGGAGCGACCGAATGACTCACCGGCAGCACAGCCTCGCGCTTCTCCTTCTCCTCCCCCCTCGGGGGGAATAGCGCTGGGCGGCGCGATAGCCGCGAGAGACAAGGTCATTCGAGCGAAGTAGAGAAGGAGAAGGAACAGTGTCATCAGCAAACGACGTAAACCGCGTCCACATCTTCGACACCACACTGCGCGACGGAGAGCAGTCGCCCGGCATCTCGCTGAACACGGCGGAGAAGGTCGAGATCGCCCAACAGCTGGCCCGCTTGGGAGTCGACGTTATCGAGGCCGGCTTCCCGATCACCTCGCCCGGTGACTTCGAGGCAGTCGAGGCGATCGCCCGCGGCGTCGAGGGCCCCGTCGTCTGCGGCTTGGCCCGCACCCACAAGGCGGACATCGACGCCGCTTGGGGGGCGATCAAGGACTCACAGCGACCGCGTATTCACACCTTCATCTCGACCTCCGACATCCACATCGAGCACCAGTTGCAGACCGATCGCGAGGACGTCAAGGGTCAGGCGCGCGCCGCCGTAACCCTGGCCAAGTCCTACTGCGAGGACGTCGAGTTCTCACCGATGGACGCGACCCGGGCCGACATCGAGTTCACCGCCGAAGTGTGTGCAATTGCGGTTGAGGAGGGGGCGACCGTGGTCAACATCCCCGATACGGTCGGCTATACGACGCCGGAGGAGTACGCCGAGTACTTCCGGCGCCTGTACGAGCTGGTGCCGGCGCTGCGCGAGGTCGAGATGTCGGTGCACTGCCACGACGATCTGGGCCTGGCCGTCGCCAACTCCTACGCCGGCGTTCTGGCCGGTGCCCGCCAGGTCGAGTGTGCCGTCAACGGCATCGGCGAGCGAGCCGGCAATTGCTCGCTGGAGGAGATCGTGATGCTGGTTCGGACTCGTGAGGACGTTCACGGCCTGCAGACCGGTGTGAACACGCGCGAGCTGGCTCGAACAAGCCGCATGGTCTCGCGCCTGACCGGCTACGCGATCCAGCCCAACAAGGCGATCGTCGGCCGCAACGCCTTCGCCCACGAGTCCGGCATCCACCAGGACGGCGTGCTGAAGGAGCGCACCACCTACGAGATCATGGACGCGACCGAGGTTGGCCTGGAGTCGAACTCGATCGTGCTGGGCAAGCACTCCGGCCGCCACGCCCTGCGCGACGCGCTGGACCAGCTGGGCTTCAAGGTCGAGGGCAATGCGCTGAATGCCGCCTTCAAGCGCTTCAAGGAGATCGCTGACCGCAAGAAGCAGGTGACGGCGCTGGACCTGGAGGCGATCGTCTCCGACGAGATGCGCGAGAAGGCCGACGCCCACGAGCTGGCCTGGTTCGAGGTCGAGGCAGGCTCGCGACGCGAGCCGCTGGCCCGCGTCGCGGTCAAAATGCCCTCGGGTGAGGAGTCGGTTGGCGAGTCGAGCGGCGACGGTCCCGTCGACGCGATCTTCCACGCGATCCAGAAGGCGACCGGGACCGAGTGCGATTTGCGCCAGTACACGGTCGAGGCCGTCACCGGGGGAGAGGACGCCCTAGGTCAGGTGACGGTGATGCTGCGTGCCGCCGGCCGTCTGGCGACCGGCCAGGGCGTCGCCACCGACATCCTCGAGGCCTCCGCCCGCGCCTACGTCCGCGCCCTATCGAACGCTCTGGAGGGCGCCGCGATTCGCGAGGCCGAGGCCGCCACAGCTGAGGCCGCAGTAGAGCGCACTCCCGGCCCGTAGCGTTTTCGCGCGCCCGGCGTCACACATCCTCGGCACGCCGCGCACCACCTGTGAGGTGGACGGTGACACCGTCCGCGCATGCCCGCCGAGTCCGCGTCAACCCTTCCTCAACAAGGGTTTTCGCGGACTCGCGGGGATGATCGAGACGTTGGCGAGTTGGCGGGCCGGCAGTATGGAGTGGTGGGGCGGAGGCAGCTTGTGCGGCTCGGACTCAGCGAGGAAGCGATTGAAGGGCGGATTCGCACGGGGCGCTTGCATCGGCTGCAAGCGGGCGTCTACGCCGTTGGGCATCGGGCGATTGGTCGCGAGGGGAGGTGGCTCGCAGCAGTCCTGGTCTCGGGCCCAGAGGCGGTGCTAAGTCATTTCTCGGCGGCAGCACTCTTGGGGATTCAGCCCAACTCGCGAAGCCGGATCGACGTTACCGTCGCGCATCGGAGCCGGTCGTCAGCGACGATCCGTCGTCACGTCGCCACTTTGCCAGCGGATGAGCGAACTGTCGTTGATGGCATCCCAGTCACCGCTGCACCTCGCACCGTTTTCGACCTTGCGGCTACCTCGTCGGCCGACCGGGTTGAGAGCGCGATCCGCCAGGTCGAATATCTGCGGCTCTACGACCGGCTGTCGCTTCTCGACCTGGTCGAGCGCTATCCGGGTCGGCGCGGTGTTCGGCGGGTACGGGAGGCACTTGCCCGCATCGAAGCGCTACCTGTGGGTCGCACCAGGAGTCGGCTGGAGGAACGGTTCCTGCCGTTCCTGCGCCGATATGACCTGCCGCGACCTCGTTTGAACGATTGGATCACCGTCGGCGAGGAGCGATTCCAGGTCGACTGCCACTGGTACGGCACCGGACAGGTCGTCGAGCTCGACAGCTGGGAAGGGCACGGCACGCGCTCCGCGTTCAGGGAAGACCGCGCTCGCGACCGTGTCCTGCGCACCGCGGGCTACGCGGTGACTCGCATCTCGTGGGCGCAGCTCGACGACGAACCCGAGGCCATCGCATCGGACCTCCGGAAACTCCTTGCGGCACCCGGGCGATGAGACGGCCTCCTCCCTTCCGCATGGTGGATTACAAACGTATGTGATAACGTACGGACATGGCAACCACCGTCGATAAGCGTCCGGCTCGGCGCATCGCCGTAGGCGATGCGCCGGCGATCGGCGATCGTGTTCGCGCCTTGCGCGAAGCGATGGGACTGTCTCTGCGCGACCTGGGCGAGCGCTCCGGTGTAAGCGCGCCGATGTTGTCCCAGGTCGAGCGGGGGGAGACCAGCCCGACTCTTGCGGTCGCAGCGAAGATCGCTGCTGGGCTGGAGCTGACGCTGTCCCAGTTGCTGCGTCTCGACGAGGGCGAGCACGTCAGCGTCAGCCGAGCGGGGGAGCGTCGTGGCTCCGAGCGCGGTGGGCACCGCGTCGAGGAGCTGACACCACCGCTGCCGGGGCAGCGTGCCGACGTCTCGCTGCACACGCTCGAGGGCGGCGCGACGACCGGGGGTCGGGACGACCCGCCGATGCATGAGCCGGGGAGTCGCGAGACCGCCGTCGTCCTCGCCGGCATGCTGGTGCTCGTCGTTGACGGTACGCGTCATGAGCTGGGCGAGGGCGACAGCGTCACCTTCGATGCCGATCTTCCCCATCATTTCGAGAACGAAGGCGATGAGCCGACGCGCTTCATCGCCGTGATCGCCGCAGGCCTGAGGAGGGGCTGAGCTATGCCAAAGACCATGTTCGACAAGCTCTGGGAGGCGCACGAGGTCTCTGAGGGGCTGATCTACATCGATCTGCACCTGGTCCACGAGGTCACCTCGCCGCAGGCCTTCGACGGCCTGCGTCTGGCCAGCCGCGGCGTGCGGCGTCCCGACAAGACGATCGCGACCGCTGACCACAACGTCCCCACCGACGGGACGATGGCGGCGCGCCTGATCGCCGACGAGCTCTCCCGCGTGCAGGTCGAGACCCTTGAGCGCAACTGCGAGGAGTTCGGCATCCCGATCTACTCGCTGGGCTCCGACCGCCAGGGCATCGTCCACGTGATCGGGCCCGAGCTGGGCGTCACCCAGCCGGGAATGACAATCGTCTGCGGCGACAGCCACACGTCGACCCACGGCGCCTTCGGCTCGCTGGCCTTCGGTATCGGCACCTCCGAGGTCGAGCATGTGCTCGCCACCCAGTGCCTGGTCCAGAAGCGGCCGAAGACGATGCGCATCTCCTATTCGGGAGAGCTGGGCAGCGGCGTCACGCCCAAGGACCTGATCCTGGCGACGATCGGTCGTCTCGGCACCGGCGGCATGACCGGCTACGCGGTCGAGTACGCCGGCCCGGCGATCGAGTCGCTCGCGATGCCGGGGCGGATGACGATCTGCAACATGACGATCGAGGGCGGCGGCCGGGCCGGCATGATCGCCCCTGACGAGGCCACCTTCGAGTGGGTCCGCGGCCGCGCCGCAGCCCCGCAGGACTTCGACGCCGCGGTCGAGCGCTGGCGCCAGCTGCCCACCGATGAGGGCGCCAGCTTCGACACCGAGGTCGAGGTCGACGCCGCGGCGATCTCGCCGATGGTGACCTGGGGCACCAACCCCGGAATGGTCGTCGAGGTGACCGACTCGGTCCCCGATCCGGCGGCGATGGACTCGCCCGCCGACCGCGAGTCGGCCGAGCGCGCCCTCGCCTACATGGGTCTACAGGCCGGCACGCCGATGACCGAGGTGGCGCCCGAACGGGTCTTCATCGGCTCCTGCACCAACTCGCGGATCGAGGACCTGCGCGAGGCGGCCGAGATCGTCGATGGCCGCAAGGTCGCCGGCTCGGTGCGGGCGATGGTCGTGCCCGGTTCTCAGCAGGTCAAGAGCGACGCTGAGGCCGAGGGCCTCCACGAGGTCTTCCGCTCGGCCGGCTTCGAATGGCGCGAGGCGGGCTGCTCGATGTGCCTGGGCATGAACCCCGACATCCTGATCGAGGGCGAGCGCTGCGCCTCGACCTCGAACCGCAACTTCGAGGGTCGTCAGGGCAAGGGCGGGCGCACCCATCTGGTCAGTCCGAAAATGGCCGCCGCCGCGGCTATCGAGGGGCACTTCGTCGACATCAGGGATTGGAGCTAGAGATGAGGCCGATAGACGTAATCGAGGGCAAGGTGTCGGTGCTGGACCGCGCCGACATCGACACCGACCAGATCATCCCCAAGCAGTTCCTCAAGCGGGTCGAGCGGACCGGTTTCGGCGAGTTCCTCTTCTACGACTGGATCCGCGACGGCGAGATCGAGCTGGAGCCAAACCCGATCCTCGTCACCGGGGCCAATTTCGGTTGTGGCTCCTCGCGCGAGCACGCACCCTGGGCGCTGGAGGACTTCGGCTTCGAGGCGATCGTGGCGCCGTCCTTCGCCGACATTTTCTATTCCAACTGCACCAAGGTCGGGCTGCTGCCGGCGATCCTCGACGAGGAGCACTGCCGTGCCGTTGCCGAGGCCGGCGAGGCGCGCATCGACGTCGACGACGAGACGATCACCTGCGCCGCCGGTGTCTTCGAGTTCGCGGTCGAGCTGGACGTCAAGCATCGCCTGTTGGGCGGCCTCGATGACATCGGCATCACCCTGGAGAACGCCGCGGCGATCGACTCCTTCGAGGGCTCGGGCGCTGCCGAGCACGGTCCGGTAACCACAGCCCTCTGATGGGGACGGAGACCCGCGACTGGGACGCGAAGAGCTACCACCGTGTCTCCGTTCCCCACGAAGAGTGGGCGCGCTCGGTGCTCGACCGCCTGCCGCTCGAGGGTGCCGAGACCGTGCTCGACGCCGGCTGCGGCAGCGGCCGCGTCACCGGCCTGCTGATCGAGCGGCTGCCTCACGGCAAGGTGATTGCCGTCGACGGCTCCCCCTCTATGGTCGAGCAGGTCCGCGCCGTCCTGCGGCCCGGGGACGAGGCGCTCGTCGCCGACCTGACCGATCTCGAGCTGGCCGAGCCCGTCGACGCGGTCTTCTCCAGCGCCGTCTTCCACTGGATCCTCGATCACGGCTTGCTCTTCGAGAAGCTGCGCGCCCTGCTGCGGCCCGGCGGCCGGATCGCCGCGCAGTGCGGCGGAGCCGGCAACATCGAGCGGCTGCGAGCGATCTGCGACGAGCTTGCCGCCCGCGAGCCCTATGCCGAGCACTTCGAGGACTTTGCCCAGCCTTGGAACTACGCCGGCGCGGAGGAGACCGAGGCCCGGCTCTCTAGCGCCGGTTTCGAGGAGGCCCGTTGCTGGCTACAGCCGTGGACGATCGAGCCGGCTGAGCCGGCTGAGTTCCTGCGCACGGTCTGTCTCGGTCCTCACGTGGACCGGCTACCCGAGCAGTTGCGTGACCGCTACGTGGAGGACGTGCTCCAGGCCGAACCGCAACCGCTGCAGCTCGACTACGTCCGCCTCAATATCGAGGCCCGCGCCGCCGCCTGAGCCTCTACCCGTAGAGTGCCGCCCCGAATGAGCGATGCGCCCCGCATAGTCCTGCTGCCCGGCGACGGGATCGGGCCGGAAATCGTCGACGCCGCGCGCCGCTTGCTCGAGGCAATGGGCGAGTTCCAGTTCGACGAGCAGCTGATGGGCGGCTGCTCGATCGACGCCCACGGCACGGCGCTCACCGACGAGGTTCTCGCGCTCTGCCGTGCCGCCGATGCCGTCCTGCTCGGCGCTGTCGGCGGTCCCAAATGGGACACGACGGATCCGAACGCGCCGCGCCCCGAGCAAGGCCTGCTCGGCCTGCGCAAGGGGATGGGCCTCTACGCGAACCTGCGCCCGGTGCGGCCCAGCCCGGCGCTGATCGATGCCAGTCCGCTGCGCCCCGACCGTATAGCCGGCACCGACCTGCTCGTCGTCCGCGAGCTGACCGGTGGCATCTACTTCGGCGACAGCGGCCGCGACGGCGACTCCGCCCACGACACCTGCGAGTACTCGGCCGCGGAAGTCGAGCGCATCGCTCGGGTCGGCTTCGAGGCGGCACGCCGCCGTGGCGCCGGCTCCGATCGCAAGCCCCGCGTCACCTCGGTCGACAAGGCCAACGTCCTGGAGACCTCACGCCTCTGGCGCGAAGTGGTCGGCCGCGTCGCCCCCGACTATCCCGACGTCGAGCTCGACCACCTGCTCGTCGACAACGCCGCGATGCAGCTCGTCTCGCGCCCCGCCGACTTCGACGTGATCGTCACCGAGAACCTCTTCGGCGACATCCTCAGCGACGAGTCGGCGATGCTCACCGGCTCGCTGGGAATGCTGCCCTCGGCCAGTCTCGGCGCCGACGGCGAGCCGGGGCTCTTCGAGCCGGTCCACGGCTCGGCCCCCGATATCGCCGGCCAGGGCGTTGCCAACCCGCTGGCAACGTTCCTCTCGACGGCGATGATGTTGCGCCACGGCCTCGACCGGCCGGACGACGCGCTGCGGATCGAGTCTGCCGTCGATGCCGTGCTCGACCGCGGCCTCCGCACCCCGGACCTGGCGGGCGAGGGGGAGACCGCGGTCGGCACCGACGAGGTGACCGAGGCCGTGCTGGCCGAGCTCGGCGCTTAGGGCGCGGTTACCGCCCACTGGCCGGCGGCCGAAAAGATGCCGCCTTCGCCAATTGCCTCCAGGCCGAAGCCCAGGCGGGTTTCCGCGACCCCGGAGAGCGACAGTCCAAGTGCGTTCATGCCGGCTCTGTTGGTGACGTAGATGCATAGCTGTCCCGCGGCCGCCTGCGGGGTCTGGCCGCCGGTACCGCCGGCGCCCGGGCACTCCGCTGTCGTGGCCGTTGCCGGATCGATGATGTGCGCTACCGGGACGCTGGCGAGCGGGAACTGGAAGGACTGGCCGGACTGGGCCGCGTCGCCCGCCCCACCGCCGATGTTGAACATCCCCCGCAGCGTCTGGCCGCTCTTCAGCGTGCCGACCAGGGGACCGATTTCGTCGCTCAGCTTCGCCGCCGTCACCGAGCCTTTGCCAAGCTTGGCGCTGGTCACCGCTTCGTTGTCGAGCTTGGCGGTCGCGACGGCTTCTTTGCCGAGCTTCGGCGTCGTTACGGCTTCGTTGTTCAGCTTGTTGGTCGTGATCACGCTGTTTTTGATCGTCGAGGCGATCACCGAGCTGGCGCCGAGCTTCTCCGTCGTGACAGCCCCGTTGCCGATGTTGCCTGGGCCGACCGCGCTGGGCCCGAGCTTGCCGTTGGTCACCGACTTCTTTGCCAGCTTGGCGCTGGTCACGGCGCCGCGCTTGAGCTGTTTGGTGCCGACGCTGTTACGGGGCAGCTGCGTGGCGGCGACAGCGACGCCGCCGAGGGCGATGAACAGCGCCATCGTGGCGATCACGTTTGAGTAGGTCAGTCTGTTGCGAACCGCGGCAATCATTTAGTGGTCTCCTTTTCGGTTGACGCGCACCTTTTCTCGGCTTGGCTCGAATGACCTTGCGCCATCGGGCATACTTCCCCGAACATGGAGCAGGCAGATTTGATTTGGCACAACGGTGAGTTCGTGCCCTGGGAGGACGCCAAAGTCCACGTCCTCAGCCATGCGCTGCACTACGGCACCGGGGTTTTCGAGGGGATCCGTTGCTATGAGACCGAGCATGGCCCGGCCGTGTTCAGGCACGCCGACCACATCGAGCGCCTCGCCAAGTCGGCCGAGCTCTACTACCTAGGCCTGCCCTACTCGAAAGAGGAAATAGCCGAGGCGACGCGTGAGCTGATCCGCCGCAACGGGCTCGGCTCCTGCTACATCCGCCCGCTCGCCTTCCGCGGCTACGGCGACCTCGGCCTCTACGCCACCGACGCGCCGATCGACCTGATCATCGCCGCTTTTCCCTGGGGCGCCTACCTCGGCGAGGAGGGCCAGAAGCACGGCATCCGCGCCAAGGTCTCGAGCTGGCGCCGCATCGGCCCCGGCGGCCTGATCCCGCACGCCAAGGCCTCCGGCCAGTACCTCAACTCGATCCTCGCCAAGACCGAGTCGACCAACGCCGGCTACGAGGAGGCGATCCTGCTCGACGAGCGCGGCTTCGTCTGTGAGGGCTCCGGCGAGAACATCTTCCTGGTTCGCGACGGCCAGATCGTCACGCCGCCGCACGTCGCCTCGATCCTCGACGGGATCAACCGCAAGTCGGTTATCCAGATCGCCCGCGACCTCGGCTACACCGTGGTTGAGCGCGACGTCGCCCGCGCCGAGCTCTACCTGGCCGAGGAGATCTTCCTGACCGGCACCGCCGCCGAGCTGGTCCCGGTGCGTGAGATCGACGACCATCCGATCGGCGAGCCGGGCGAGATCACCCGCCACGTGCAGGCAAAGTTCGTCGACGCGCTCAATGGGCGCGCCGAGGAGTACCTGGAGTGGCTCGACTTCGTCGAGAAGCCGAGCGAGGTCGACCAGGCGAGTAAGGTCAGTACCTGATGCAGCGCCATTTCGAGGCAATCGGGCGAATTACCGCAGCCGCCTAGCGGCTGGCGTGGCGATGCCACGTGCAAGGGCCGGCAGGCCCTCCCCCCGATCTCTCGAAGTGAAAGGCATCAGATGGAACAGGTAAAGCTCTACGACACCACCTTGCGGGACGGCATGGGTGGCCAGGGCATGTCGCTCTCGGTAGGCGAGAAGCTCAAGGTCGTCCACGCCCTCGACGCCCTCGGCGTCCAGTTCATCGAGGCCGGCTTTCCCAGCTCCAACCCCAAGGAGGTGGAACTCTTCGAGCTGCTCGCCGAACAGGAGCTTAAGCAGGCGACGATCGCTGCTTTCGGGATGACCCGCCGCCGCGATCGCAAAGCCGAAGATGACGAGGCGTTGGCCGTCGTGACCGGCTCCTTCGCCCCGGTCGTCTGCCTCGTCGGCAAGAGCTGGCGGCTGCATTTGGAGAAGGTGACCAAGGTCTCCGACGAGGAGAACCTGGCGATGATCGCCGAGTCGATCGCCTTCTGCCGCGAGCGTGGCAAGCGCCCGGTTTTCGACGCCGAGCACTTTTTCGACGGCTACCGCGACGACTCGGCTTATGCGCTCGAATGCGTGCGCGCCGCTGCCGACGCCGGGGCCGAGAACGTCACCCTCTGCGACACCAATGGCGGCAGCCTGCCCGGCTTCGTCGCCGCGACGACCGCCGCCGTGGTCGACGCCGTCGGCGATGCGGTGGAGATCGGCATCCACACCCACAACGACGCCGAGTGCGCGGTCGCCAACTCGCTGGCGGCGGTCGAGGCCGGAGCGCGGCTCGTCCAGGGCTGCGTCAACGGCTACGGCGAGCGCTGCGGCAATGCCAACCTCGCCTCGATCCTGCCCGCCCTACAGCTGAAGATGGGCTTCGCGGTGGTCAGCGACGAGCAACTGGCGAACCTGGCGCCGACCTCGCACTACCTCGATGAGCTCTGCAACATGACGCCGAATCCCGACCGGGCGTACGTGGGCCGCAACGCCTTCGCCCACAAGGCCGGCATGCACGCCGCTGGCGTCGCCGCCGATGCCCGCACCTTCGAGCACCTCGATCCGGCCGAGGTTGGCAACGAACGCGACATTCTCGCCTCCGAGCTTTCTGGCAAAGCGACGATCCGCAGCCAGGCCGAGCGCGCTGGGCTGGAGCTTGACGACGCGGCGGCTGCCCACGCGGTCGAGCGACTCAAGGAGCGCGAGCATCGCGGTTACCACTACGAGGCCGCTCAGGCGTCGTTCGAGCTGCTGCTGCGTCGTGAGGCGGAGGTCTTCGAGCCGCTCTTCGAGCTGGAGAGCTTCCGGGTCACCACTGAGAAGCGCGAGGGCGGCCGGGTCGAGACCGAGGCGACGATCAAGGTCGTCATCGACGGCGAGCGCTACGTCGAGGTCGCCGAGGGCAACGGGCCGGTCAACGCCCTGGACACGGCCCTGCGCGCGGCGATCGGCGCCCGCCACCCGCACCTCCGCGACATCGAGCTGACCAACTACAAGGTGCGCATCCTCGACGAGTCGCACGGCACCGGCGCGGTCACCCGCGTGCTGCTCGACTCCACTGACGGCAAACGCGAGTGGGGCACGATCGGGGTCTCGGAGAACATCATCGAGGCCTCCTGGGAGGCCCTGGTCGACTCGCTCGCCTACGCCTTCCAGCCCGCCGACGGGCCGGAAACGTGACGATGCGTCACGAAATCGGCCCGTCGGCCGAAATCCCGCTGGCGCGGCCGGAGATCGGCGCACGGGAGGAGGAGCTCGTGCTCGAGGTGCTGCGCTCCGGGCGCCTCTCGCTGGGGCCGATGGGCGAGCGCTTCGAGCGCGCCTTCGCTGGGTGGCTCGGGGTCGAGGACGCAGTCGCCGTCTCGAGCGGCACGACGGCGCTGCACCTCGGCGTGCGGGCGCTCGGCTGGGGGCCCGGTGACGAGGTCCTGACCAGCCCCTTCAGCTTCGTCGCCTCGGCCAACTGCCTGATTTACGAGGGCGCCCGGCCGGTTTTCTGCGACGTCGACCCGGAGACGCTCAACCTCGACCCGGCAGCAGCCGCCGCCGCGGTCGGCGAGCGCACGGTCGGCGTGCTGCCGATCCACATCTTCGGCTACCCGGCGGCGATGGCGGAGCTCGAGGCCCTCGCCGCCAAGCACGACCTCGGCCTGCTCGAGGACGCCTGCGAGGCGCTCGGCGCCGTCGATTCCGACGGCACCAAGGTCGGCGCCCGCGGCAACCTCGCCACCTTCGCCTTTTACGCCAACAAGCAGCTGACCACGGGGGAGGGGGGGATGATCGTCCCCCGTAACGCTGACGAGGCCGCCCGCCTGCGCAGCGAGCGCAACCAGGGCAGGGCGGTCGACATGGGCTGGCTCGACCACGACCGGCTTGGCTTCAACTACCGCCTCTCCGACGTCGCCGCCGCCCTCGGCGTAGCCCAACTAGAGAAGCTCGACAAGATGCTGGCCGCCCGCTCCGACGTCGCCGCGCTCTACGAGGAAGCTCTCTCCCAGGCTGACTTCGTGGTTAGTCCCGCATACCGAGACAAACCACGAACTCACCGGGGGGTTGTACCGAACGCTGGCATAGGCCGGGAGCGGCGCAGCTGGTTTGTCTATGTTGTCCAGCTCCCCGAGGGCGTCGATCGCGACGCGACGATCGCCCGCCTGGCCGAGCGCGGCATCGCCAGCAAGGCCTACCTGCCCTGCATCCATCTCTTCCCCCACCTGCGTGAGCTCGGCTACCGCGAGGGCCAGTTCCCCGTCGCCGAAGCGGCCTCGGCACGCTCGCTGGCGCTGCCTTTCTTCCCGGCGATGACCGAGGGGCAGGTGGACCGCGTCTGTCAGGAGCTGGCGGAGGCGCTCGGTCAGGGCGCGATCAGGGAATAATCGCCCGCTGTATGGCTCGTTTCCGCAAGGACCCAGATCCGCGCTTCTGGCGCCTCAACCGCTCACTGCCCTTCGACTGGCAGCTGGCGGCCTACGACCTCGACCAGTCGCGGGCCCACGCCCGCGGGCTGGAGCGGCTCGGCGTCCTCGACGCCGATGAGCTGGCGGAGATGGAGGCCGGGCTCGACCGGGTCCAGGCGCGCATGGCCGAGCATGGCTTCGGGTTCGAGGACGCCGACGAGGACATCCACATGGCGATCGAGCGCCTGCTCGGCGAGGAGATCGGGCCGCTGGCCGGCAAGCTTCACACCGGCCGTTCTCGCAACGACCAGGTCGCAACCGACGTGGCCCTCGTCGTCCAGGCGCACTCGCTGCGGGCGATCGAGCTCTGCGGTACGGCGATGGAGCGGCTGCTCGCTCTCGCCGAGGCGCACCGGGACTGGGCGATGCCCGGCTACACCCACCTTCAGCGCGCTCAGCCGGTCTACCTCGGCCACCACCTGCTCGCCTACTTCTGGATGCTCGCCCGCGACGTGCTGCGCTTCCAGTTCGCCCTCGACAGCGCCTCGGTGATGCCGCTCGGCTCCGGTGCCCTCGCCGGGGTCAACTGGGAGATCGACCGCGAGGCAGTCGCCGACGACCTCGGCTTCGAGCACGTCAGCCACAACTCGATCGACGGTGCCTCCAACCGCGACTTCGTGCTCGACTACCTCGCCGCCGCCTCGACCTGCTCAATGCACCTCTCGCGACTGGGCTCGGAAATCGTCATCTGGTCGAGCAGCGAGTTCGGCTTCTGTCAGCTCGACGAGTCGTTCTCTTCGGGCTCGTCGATCATGCCCCAGAAGGTGAATCCCGATTCGGCCGAGCTGCTGCGGGCGAAGAGCCCCCGGGTTGCCGCCTCCTACGCGACCCTGCTCGGCGTCATGCACGCGCTGCCGCTGACCTACGGCAAGGACATGCAGGAGGACAAGGAGCCGCTGTTCGACGCGGTGGACACGGTCGAGGCCTGCCTCGACGCCGCCGCCGGGATGCTCGACGGGATCGCCTTCGACCGCGCCCGCATGGAGGCTGCCTCCGGCGATGAGATGCTGGCCGCGACCGAGGTCGCCGATCTGCTGGTGCGGCGCGGCGTGCCGTTTCGTGAGGCGCACGGGATCGTCGGCGGCCTCGTCCGCGACGCGGTCGAGCAGGGTAAGTCACTTTCCGAGCTCAGCGAGGAGGAGCTGCGCCAGCGCTCCGAGCACCTCGACGACTCCTACTACGAGGTGCTGAAGCGCAGCAGCTGGCTGGAGTCGAAGAAGATCGCCGGCGGCACCGGCTCGATCCCGCTCGCCGCGCAGCTCGGCGAGGCGCGGGAGACGCTCGCCGCGGTCAAGGCCCGGGTGCTCGAAGAGCGGCAATGAGCGCCCCAATCGTCACGGTGACTTCCGGGTGCTCAAATCCGTGGCGATTGGGGCGCGAATCTTGATGGGAAGCGCGACCGCCGAGCGTCTCGGGGTCGACTTCTTCGCTCGCTCGGTTCACGCGGTCGCCCGCGACCTGGTCGGTTGCCGCCTCTTCTACGAAGGCTGCGGCGGGACGATCGTCGAGACGGAGAGCTACGAGCGCGACGACCCTGCCTGTCACGCCTACGTTGGCCTGACCGAGCGCACGGAGGTGCTGTTCGGCCCGCCCGGCCGTGCCTACGTCTACCTCTCCTACGGCATCCACAGCCTGCTCAACTTCGTCGCCGAGCCCGAGGGCGATGCGGCGGCGGTCTTGATCCGGGCGCTGGAGCCGAGCGCCGGTATCGAGGCGATGCGGGCGCGGCGCGGCGACCGCCCTGACCGCGAGCTCTGCTCGGGCCCCGGCAAGCTGACCGAGGCACTCGGCATCGGGCTCGCCCAGAACAGGGCCGATCTGTCGCGCGACCCGTTCCTGTTGCTGCCAAGAGAGGAGGACTGGCGAGGTGAGATCGTCACCGGCCCGCGGATCGGTATCACGAAAGCAGTCGAGTACCCATGGCGCTTTGCCGTCGCCGACAGTGGTTACGTATCGAAGCCGCCTATCCGGCAGTGACGCCGCCGCCGCCGGACGGGGCCGCCGGTTCGCTTGGCGCCGGTTCAGCGGGTTCGGCTGTTTCCGGTGCTTCGGGTTCAACCGTTTCGGGCGATTCGCTCGCTTCCGGGGCTTCTTCCGTTTCGATTTCGGGTTCGCTTGACGATTCCGGCGCCGTGTAGGTCGAGTCCGAGGAGTCAGACGACGAGTCCGACTCCGAGCGCGCTTTGTCCTCTTTGGCTTCGGCGGCGCGTTCATCCCTGATCTCTTCCCAGGCCGAGATGACGCTGGCCCAAATCAGCGCCGGGAAGGTGCCGCCCATTACCGGACCGCCGTTGTAGAGGGTCGTCATCGCCGTCACCGTGTCGGCGTAGCCGACCCAGACGCAGGCGGTGACTTCTTCGGTCGCCCCGCAGAACCAGGCGTCGCCGTTTTCCTCGGTGGTTCCCGTCTTCCCCCACTGGCCGGAGGCGCCGATGTTGGCGTTGGTGCCGGTGCCGCTGCTGACCACGGTTTCGAGGATGCTCTTCGCTTCACTGGCGACCTCTTCCGGGATCACCTGTTTGTGGGTCGAGTCGTTGTCGCCGTCCTTGATCGTCTGATCGTCCTGGTCGGTGACCTGGGTGTAGGCGACGGGGCTGTTGCCCGGCCGCGGTGCGAGGGTGCCGCTGACGCGATCGCCGTCATTGGCGAGGGTCGTGTACGCGTAGGTCCAGCCCAGCGGCGTCACGCCGGGGTCGATCCCGCCAAGCACCATTGCCGGGTTGGTCGAGATCGGGTCGTTGTAGCCCATCTTGTGGATCGTCGAGGCGATCGAACGGGTCCGGTCGGAGACCGTCTTTCCCTTTAGCCCCTCGAGGGCAAGCTGGGCGTAAACCGAGTTGTCGGAGTTGGTCGTCGCGGAGACGATGTCGCTGACCCCTGCGTAGGCGCCCTCGTCATTGGTGACGACGAACGTTTCCTGGCCGTTCTTGCCGTAGCTGAATTCCTGCTCCGCGGATTCATAGGTCGTGTAGGGGGAGATCCCCTCTTCTAGCGCGGTGAGCAGGATGAAGGGCTTGATCGAGGAGCCGGGCTGGCGGTGGCCCTGGGTGGCGAGGTTGAAGGGCTTGGTTTCGAAGTTGGGACCGCCGACCATCGCCTTGACGCCGGCGTTTTTGTTGTCGAGCACGACCACCGAGGCGGTCGCGGGGGAGTAGCCGAGGTAGGTGTTGACCGCTTCTTCGGCGGCGCCCTGGAGGCGCAGGTCGAGGGTCGCCTTCACCTTGAGGCCACCGAAGAACGCCTTGGCGGCGCCATAGCGTTCGACCAGCTGCTGGCGCAACCAGGCGGTGAAATAAGGAGCCTTCGAGTCCAGCTGGGGGGGCTTGATGTCGTCCGGAGAGGGCAGCGCCTGCTGGCTCCCTTCCTCGAACTGCTCGTGCGTTATGTAGCCCTGCTCATACATCTTTTCGAGCACGAGATTGCGCCGGCCGAGCGAGTTTTCCGGGTAGAACTTGGGATCGTAGGCGGAGGGCGAGGAGATGATCGCGGCCAGATTGGCCGCCTCCCAGGGCTCCAGCACAGAGGCGCAGGGCTCGCTTGGGGTGCCGCAGCCGGGGTGTGCCCTGCCGAAGTAGGTGCGAGCCGCCGCCTCGATCCCGTAGGCGCCCTCGCCGAAGTAGATCGTGTTGAGGTACTGGGTGAGGATTTCGTCCTTGGTCCAGTGTCGCTCGAGCCGGTAGGCGAGCGCGGCCTCGCGGAACTTCTGGAAGAGCGTGCGGCTGTCCTGGGCGGCGAGAGCGTTCTTGACGAACTGCTCGGTGATCGTTGAGGCGCCCTGGGCGGCACTTTGACTGAGGATGTCCTTGACCAGGGCGCGGCCGATGCCCTGGAAGTCGACACCGCTGTGCTCGTAGAAGCGCGCGTCCTCGATCGAGACCACGGCGTTCTTGACGTTGGGGGAGATCTGCCCGGAGGTGAGCAGGATCTTGTTCTGGTCGCTGGTCAGCGTTCCGATCGGCTCGCCGGCGGCGTCGAAGACCTCGGTGTTCTTGGAAGCCTTGTACTGGGCGAAGTTGTAGATCGCCGGCAGGTCCTGGGAGACAGCGGCCATCATCCCGAAGACCATCGAGACCAGCCCCAGCACGCCCAGCCCCATCACGACGAAGAGGATGCGTAGCTTCTTGAGGCGCGGCTTGCTGCGTTCGCCCGCCAAGAGAGTGCGGCAGTCTAGCATTGCGGCCATGGCGGATCTGACGCGTAACGCGGTCGAGGTGCTGCCCGCGGGGATGCTCGCGGAGCAGCTCGGCGGCGATCGCCCGCTGCGCGTCAAGCTCGGCATCGACCCGACCACGCCCGATATCCATCTCGGCCACACCGTCGTGCTCGAGAAGCTGCGCGAGTTCCAGCAGGCCGGCCACCAGGTCGTCTTGATCGTCGGCGACTTCACGGCGCGGGTCGGCGATCCCAGCGGTCGCTCGGCGCAGCGGCCGATGCCATCGCCCGAGGAGATCGAGGCCAACGCCGCCACTTACCAGGAGCAGGCATTCAAGGTGCTCGACCGCGATCGCACCGAGGTGCGCTTCAACAGCGAGTGGCTGCGGATGGCTCCGGAGGAGCTACTCGGACTGCTCGCCCAGACCACGGTTGCGCGGTTGATCGAGCGCGACGACTTTCAGAAGCGCCTCGCCGCCGGGGCGCCGATCGCGGCGCTGGAGCTGCTCTACCCGCTGTTGCAGGGCTACGACTCGGTGGCGGTTGAGGCCGACGTCGAGCTGGGGGGGACCGACCAGAAGTTCAACCTGCTCTTCGGCCGCGACATCCAGGCCGCCTACGGGCAGAAGTCGCAATCGATCATGACGATGCCCATCCTGGTCGGGACCGACGGCACGAAGAAGATGAGCAAGTCGCTGGGTAACTACGTCGGCGTCACCGAGGCGCCGGAGGAGATGTTCGGCAAGGTGATGCGAATCCCCGACGAGGCGATGCCCGACTACTACCGGCTGGTGCTCGGCACGGAGCCGGACGCCGGGGTGCCGCCCAACGAGGCCAAGCGGGGGCTTGCCCGCGGCATCGTCGAGCGCTTCCACGACGCGAGCGCCGCGCAGGCGGCCGAGCAGCACTTCGATCGCCTCTTCGTGCAGCACCAGGCGCCGGATGACGTCGAGGACCTCGACCTGACGCCGTTCCTGGGCGACAACGGCGGGCCGGTCCACCTGCCGGCGCTGATGGCGGGCGCCTTCGAGATCAGCTCCAGCGAGGCACGCCGGCTGATTAGCCAGGGGGGCGCAAAGCTCGATGGGGAGCCGATCCCGCCCGATACACTGGATCTCGAGCCGGTTGAGCTCGACGGGCGTGTCCTGCAGGCCGGTAAGCGACGCTTCCGGCGACTTCGCAGCACCGGCTAGGCAAAGCGCCGCCACGGCGCTATACTCCTTCGTCCCTCTGGGCGAGGCCCGGTGCCTGGCCCATGCGTGAAGAGCGACGAGTCCCGTCGCCAAGGCGTAGCGGTCTTTGAAAACTGAGCAGCGTGCACTCCGCGGACATTCGTGTTCGTGGAGATGTTTGAGCCCGATCCACTTGGTGCGCCAGCGCGCCGAGTGGTCTGATTTACCCGTCATGCCGATCGCCGAGTATGTGTACCCGGCGATCAGGAAGTTTTGCCAGGCATGACAGCTCTCTGTAAGAAGTACCTTTCACGGAGAGTTTGATCCTGGCTCAGGACGAACGCTGGCGGCGTGCTTAACACATGCAAGTGGTGCGACGAACCAGGGCTTGCCCTGGGGCAAAGCCGCGAACGGGTGAGTAACACGTGAGTAACCTGCCCCGATGACCGGGACAACCCGAGGAAACTCGGGCTAATACCGGATGTGGCGCACAGATTTAAGTCTGTTCGCTAAAGGAAGCTTCGGCCTCCGCATTGGGAGGGGCTCGCGGCCCATTAGCTTGTTGGTGGGGTAACGGCCTACCAAGGCAACGATGGGTAGCTGGTCTGAGAGGACGATCAGCCACACTGGGACTGAGACACGGCCCAGACTCCTACGGGAGGCAG
>Ga0164241_10002117_pt1 | contig 22299 bp, 15 predicted proteins | sample OricomyardsoilBY_FD_108780 | JGI IMG/M metagenome (GOLD analysis project Ga0164241, IMG submission 108780) | Backyard soil microbial communities from Emeryville, California, USA - Original compost - Back yard soil (BY) | ecosystem: Environmental > Terrestrial > Soil > Unclassified | place: USA... | reverse complement strand
GGTGATGCGCCCGGTCGCCTTGCCGGTTTCGAGCTCGAGCGCCACCGGCGCACCGAGCATGAGCAGGTTGGCGTCGTGCTCGCTCACGCTGGTCGACAGCTTCAGTACCTTGGTGTTGACGATTTCGAACAGCGGTGTGCCGGGACCGACGACTTCCCCGATGCCGTCCGGCACCTTGGTGACGGTCCCCGAGAACGGGGCGACCAGGCTGTGATTGCCGAGGGAGACGCGGCTCAGGGCCGCCTGGGCCTTGGCCGCGTCGAGCTGGGCGAGGGCGAGGGCGCGTTGCTGCGAGACCTGAACACCGCTGGCCTCGGCGAAAGAGCCGCTCTGAACCATGGCTTGCGTGCGCCGCTCGCTGTCTTGGGCCAGCGCGAGCTGGGCTTCGGCGGCGCGAACCTGCGCCGACGTCGCCGCCGCCTGCGCGCCCGCTTCCGTCGCGTCGAGGGTGGCGAGCAGCGCTCCGGCGCGCACTTGGTCGCCGACCTTCACCTTCAGTGAGCCGATTTTTCCGGGCACCTTGAAGCCGAGGCTCGCCGATTGCTGCGCGGCGAGCGTGCCGTCGAGCTCGACGCTCGGTAGCCAGGTCGCAGGCTGGCCTTGCACCACTTGAACCCGCTCGGGTTGCTTGGCAATAGCGGCGTTGCGCTCGGCTTCTTGGGCGCGCTTTTCGGCGAGCGCCGCCTGCGCCCGCGTCGCCGTGGAGATGCGCGTGCCCGTCCACGCGACCAAGCCGCCGACCATCAAGACGCCGGCGACCACGCCGACCAACGGCGCCTTGACCCGCTCTGGTTGCACGCTCGACCCCGAACCCCGACCTACCACGTTGGAATCAGACATCTTATGATTGCTTCTCGTTAGCGTTGGTCCGAAAACGTACCCTGTCCCTCGATGAGCGCCTGGCTCTCGCCCCGCTCTACGCCGCGCTTTCCGGAGAGTTTCTGGTGATCTCGCTCGAGCAACGCCAGCACTTCTTGTCGAGCCATTCCCCTCAAGAAGAGCCACTGGACTTCGCGCAGCATCGCGTCGATGTCGGGCTTGCGCTGCTCACGCACCATTTGCCGCGCGATACGGTCGAAGCCGCCCGCGATGAAGGCCGCCGCGACTTCCAGATCGAGATCGGTCCGATAGAAGCCCAGATCGATGCCGTGCTGGATGAGGGTGGCGGTCTGACGTTGAGCACGTAGCGCGAAATCTTCGATCAAATGCTGGTAGCTGGCAGACCCCCCACCGTCGAAAACCATGGCCATCAGCGAGCGGTTTTCCCAAATGAACTCGAAAATTTCGACGTTCTTTTGATGGCAGCTCGCGACGTAGCCTGCGAACGGTCCGTTGTCCGGCCCGGTGGCCAGTTGCTCGTCGCTCGTTTCGTCGAGCAGGCGCTCGAGATGCGAAACGACGCCCGCGAGCAGCTCGCGAAACGCTTCTTCTTTGCTCTCGAAATGCAAGTAGAAGGCGCCCTTCGAGAGCTGGGCGCGGGTCGTGATGTCTTCGACCTTGGCGCGGTCGAGCCCACGGTCGGAAAAGACGGTGCGCGCTGCGTCTAGCAGGCGGGCGCGGGCATGTGGGTCGCTCGGACGAGGCATCGGCTTGGTGTTCGGTCAATGACCAGCCGGTCAATGACTGGCGAGTCAATATTATGAGTCCGCACAAAGCGTCAAGGCCTGCGGCAGCACATAGTTCGGTTGGGTTCGCCGCCGAGCACTTTGGTCGATTTTGGTCAGCTACTGGTACGAGGGGTACGCCGAGCGCCTACCCGGCGGCGATCATGCCCAGCTAGGGAGCATCCGTGAATTGGCTTGCCCTCGCGTGCCCGTAAACGGCGAGACCCGCACTTCAGGGACACGGCCAGCTAGCCGTTGCGGAAGCGCTGGAGCTCGGCGCTGAAACCGCCCAGATCGATCGCACCGAGGCGCTCTGCCTTGAGTCCGGCGTCGGCGGCGGCGCGAGCGGTGGCGTCGGGGAAGGGTGACAGCCAGACCATGCGCCCCCCGGGTACCAGCTGCGCGGCCACGTTGCGCACGACCTGGCACAGCACTCCCGAGAGCCCGCGCGCGCGCAGCACCCGACGGCCCATCGGAGGGTTGGTGAGCACCACGCTCAGCCCGTGCACGCGATGAGTGCGCGCGTCGGCTTGCTGCAGCACGACGCCGGTCGTGCCGGCGCGGTCCGCATTCTCTCGCGCCGCCGCCAGAGCTCGCGCGTCGAGATCGGTGCCGTGGAGCTCGCGGCTCGGCCCAAGGCGAGCGCGCTCGATCAGCTCGACGCCGCTGCCCGTGAAAGGATCCCACACCACGTCGTCGTCACGGACGCCCGCGATGCGCGCCAGCGCCGCCGCGACGGTCGGGTGCGACGCGGCCGGCACATCGCGCACGCGGTACTCGAAACGCAGCTCCGGCGCCGCGCTCGGGCGCAGCAGCAAGCGGTCGGGCCGCGCCTGCACGTCGATCGTCCAAGGTGCGTGCGCGGGATCGTTGATCAGCGGTGAGGCGGCTTCGCGCAGGCCCTGCGCGACGCGCCACGTATCTGCTCGCCGGTGACCCGCGCCGCGCCAGTCGAGCCGAAATCTCAGCTGCGAGCTCGACCACGCCGACACCACGGCGCAAAGCTCGGGATTGAGCAGAGCCGCCAGCACACCGCCCGGGCTCGTGCCTTGCTCGAGTGGCCAGGCGATTGAGATGCTCGTGGCCAGGCGGAGCTGCAGCAATGGACGCAGTGGCCCCCCGTACTCGAAACCGACCTCTGCCGGACCCACGACGCGCGCCCCGAACGCCGCCGCCTCTTCGGCGAGAAACGGCGCGAGCCCGCTGCGACACTCGAGCGAGATCGAGGCCGGGTGCGGCAGGGGGCGATCGCAGGCGATCGGCTCGGGCACGTCCGCCACGCGCCCGAGGTTGCGCTCGAGCATGATCTGCGCGCGCTCCAGCACTTGACGCAGTGTCGGCGGCGGCTCGAAATCGCGAAGCCGGGCCAGGGCGTGCGCGCCGCCGACCTTACCGAGGGCCTCGATGACCGAGCGCAGCAGCTTGGGGTCGGAGGTGCCGACCCACGGTAGGAGCACCGCCTCGGCCGCGGGCCGTCCGCTCTTGCCGAGCGCGATCGCGGCTTGGCGCTGGGTCTCGACCTGGGGGCTTTGCAGAGCGCGGCTGAGCGCTTCGAACAGCTCGGGCGCGTCGTGCGTGCGCGCGGCGCGCCCGATCAGTCGAACGATCGCGGGCTCGATCGCGGGCGCGGCAGCCAGGTTCTCGGCCGCGTAGGTGGCGGCGGGCAGGCCTGCCGACAGCAGCGCTCGCTCGGCGCGCTCTGAAAGCTCGGGGTGCGACAGCAACGCGAACATCTCGGCGAAAGCCCGGCGCGGTGGGGTGTAGCCGGGGTCTTGCAAGGCTCGGCGCAAGTCTTCGCTCACTGTCGTCATCTTACCGCGACTCGTGTTACGAGTGTCGCGTGAAACCGTGGCAAGTCCTAGACAGCCGGCTACTCATCAGTGAACGCTGGCTGCAGCTCCGAGAAGACCGCGTCCGTCTCGGCAACGGCCACGAGATCGACCGCTTCCACGTGATTCACGGTCCGGATTGGGCGAGCGTGCTTTGTGTCACCGAGGCTTCCGAGGTCGTGCTCGTGCGGCAATATCGACACGGTATCGGCAAGCCGAGCCTGGAGCTTCCGGCGGGGGTGATCGAGCCGAACGAAACCCCGGAAGAAGGGGCGCGGCGCGAGCTGCTGGAGGAAACCGGCTACGAGGCGAGCGACTGGGTAAATATCCAGAGTGTTTCGACGGAGCCGGCCCGCCACACCACCACCGCCCATTTCTTTTGCGCGCGCGGCGCCCGGCTCACGCAAGCTCCGGCTCCCGAAGAGTCCGAGGTGCTCGAGCTCTTGAAGGTGCCGCTGGCCGATCTGGCACGGCTGGCGACCGACGGCAGCATCGTGCACGGGGTGCACGTCGGCGCGATTCTCGTCGCGCTACAGCGCGGGCTGGTCTGAGGTCAGGCTGTCGAGGCAGCGTTGCAGGTCGGGAGCGAGCTCCGCTCGCGCTTCAACGATTTTGCCGGAAGGCAGGCGCAGTCGACTCCAGGCTACGTGCAAAAACGCGCGATCGAGCCCGTGCCGGTGCTGCAGAAACTCGTTGCTCGCGGCGTCACCGCGCGACGCTTCGCCGAGCACGGGGTGCCTGATTCGCCCGAAGTCGTTGACGATGCCGCGAGCGACAGTCTCCCTGCTCCGCACACCGACCAGCGAATGGCGCCCAGCTTCGGCTTGCTTCTTGTAACGAGCGCCGCCGCCGGCGCCAGGGCGGGCGATCGTGCCTTGCTTCCGTAGATTGCCGCGCGCCAGCGCCGTAAGCTCGCGCTCGTCGGCGACAAAACCGGCGCCCGCCTGCTTGGCGAACCAGCAGACGCCGCTGACGCCCGCTTCCCAGCCATCGAGCGGCACTGCTCGCTCCCACCCCGGGCGGCCTCGTACGCGCGCCAGGCTCTCCGCCGGCTGGTCGTGCGGCGCCTTGTCGATCGCGACGCACTCTTCCTCTTCCAGCAGAACGCGCGGCGCGAGCGGCAGCGTCGGCTGAAACCAGGCCAGCACCTCGATCGCGTCGCTCCACGGGATCATGTCGAGCGGCTCTGCGCTGTGCAGGCTCAGGCCAAGCGTTGCCAGGTGCCAGGCGTCGCGGGCGAGGCTGTGGGGACTGCAGGAGACGTAGGCCAGCGCGCGGGGGGCGGCGCGGCCGAGAGCGCGGCGAAGGTCGACGTCGAGCCCGCGCCGCGGCGGGTTGACGACGATGGCGTCGAAGCTGTCGCGCGCCAGTTGCTGGGCGAAGCGCGTGGCGTCAGCCGCGACGGCGCGTACCTCCAGCTGCTGCTCGCGCGCTGCCCGCTCCGCCAGGCGAATGGCCGGCGCGTAGGCCTCGACCGCCGTGACGCGCGCGCCAGCGCGGGCCAGAGACAGGGCAAGGCTGCCGTTGCCGGCGAACAGCTCGAGCACACGCGGCTGCTCCATGGTGAGCCTCGCGCCGAGCCCGCGCGCGATCTCGGCGTACACGTAGCTCGCCTGGCCGGGATGCGCCTGAACGAAGCCGCCATGCGCCGCGTAGCCGTACGGCGCCGTCGAGCTCAGGGCGTGCCGCGCCTCGCTCGGGCCGAGGAGGAGCTCGGGCTCGCTCACCAGCAAGCGCACGTCGCCGGCACGCCGCACGCCGAGCGCGACGCTGAGCGCGTCGCCTCGCTCGACCAAGCCGGCGGCGGCCGCCTCCAGCACCGCGCGCGCGTTCGGGTCTTCGGTGAGCAGCGTGACGAGCACGCCCTCGGAGGTCTGGCGCAGGTCGGCGCCGTAAATCGGCAGCGGCAGGAGCCGGCGCAGCGCCACGCTAGCTCGAGTCAGCTCGGCGGACAGCACGCGGCAGCCCGTGACGTCGACGACGCGGTGCGAGCCCCGCTCGAACAGACCGAGCGCCCGCCCGCGACTCACGAGCTTGGCGCGGAGCCGATACGCCTGGGTGCCGGTTGCGGCCCGGGCCGGCTGCAACTCCGGTCCAAGCTCGCGGTAGGGCCCGAGCGCGGCCGCGAGCCCGCCGCCTTTTTGCGCCAGACCCTGCGCATACGGGCGATCCCCGAGCGGACAGCCCGGGCAACGAGCTTGAAGCGGGCACGACAGGTCGCTCTCGGTCACGGCGGCGGGGCTTACCACGCCGGGTGCTCAACGCCGAGCGACGTCCGGCGCGCCGATCAGCCGCTCCACCAGCGCGCCGAACTGCTGCAGATCGAAGGGCTTGCTGATCACGGCCGTGCGGTCGTCTTCGCGCAGCGTGGCGCGTTGCTCGGGATGACCGGTGGCGATCAGCAGCTTGAGGCGGGGGAGGCGCTCGCGAAGGCTGCGTCCTAGCTCTGGACCGCTGCCGTCCGGCAGCGAGAAGTCAGTGAGCAGCAGATCGATGCCGGGCTCTTCTTCCACCAAGCGCAGCGCCTCCAGGCTGCTGCCGGCGTCGAGCACGCGGAAGCCCTCGCGGGCGAAATAGGTCTTCAACGTCTTGCGCAGGTGTGGATTGTCTTGGACCACCAGCACGGTTTCGGCGCGCGTGACGCCGGTGGCGCGCGGCCCGGTGGCGCTCGGAAAGCAGGCCACGAAGCGCGCTCCGGAGCTGGGCTCACTCTCGAGCCAGGTGTTGTCGAGGTCCATCAAGCTGGTGAGAGCAGCGCCTTCGGCCGTGAGCGAGCCCTGGTCATCGTGGATCGCCAGCGTGACGTGACGTGAGCTGCCCTGCGCGACGTCGAGCTCGACGTTGCGCGTCTGGATCGACAAGCGCCCGCCCTTGGCGCCCATTCGGCGCGCTTCGCCCACCGACTGCAGCAGGAGCCGCTCGACCTGGGCCGGATCGGCCAACACCTGATCGAGCTCTGGATCGAGGTCGAGCTCGAGCTCGAGCTGCTCGTCCAAGAGGCGGCGCAGCAGCTTTTCCATGCGCCGGATCGACTCGTTCAATTGTAGCGGCTTCGGCGAAACCGGACCGCGGCGACACAGGCTGAGCAGCTGTTTGGTCAGCGCCGTCGCGCGCTCGGCGGCGCCGCGGATCTCCGTCAGATCGTCGCAGGCGCGGGAGGCGGCCGGCAGCTGCGAGGAGGCGAGGTTGCAGAAAGACAAGATCACCGACAGCAGGTTGTTGATGTCGTGGGCGACACCGCCCGCGACCCGTCCGACAGCCTCGAGCATGCGTCGCTCCTGCTCCCCCTCGCGCGGATTCAGCAGCTCGTCGAGGCCCTTCAGCACGCACAGCCAGACCGGGCCGCCCCCGAGCTCGCTGGTGTGGACCGACAGCTGCACCGGGAACGTCGTGCCGTCTTTGCGGGTGTGGTAACCAAAGCCGAGCGCGACGTCGTGGCCGACAGCACGCTTTAGCATCACCGATGTCAGGTCAGACACGCGGCGCAGCTCGAAGAGGGTGAGACCCACCATCTCTCGTGGGCTTGCGCCGTGCATCTTCGCGCCCAGCTGGTTGGCGGCGAGCACGCGCAACGTGCCGACCTCGCACAGCAGCATCGCGACGGGGAGGTCGTCGAAGATCGCGCTGTAGCCGTCCCGGTCGCTCTTGAGGACGCGCTGACTCGTGAACGTGTCTTGCTCTGGTTCAGATTCGCCGCGGGACAATTTCGCGCGCCCCTGGAGCAAGGCGCGTGCCACCAACTCTCGCCGAACAATTGCCGCTGTTTGCCGCCCGCGGCTGCTCCGCCGTCGGGCACGCTGGACGGTTTCGACCGAGCCATGGACCGAGGCGGCCACATTTTCCCGCCGCGCGCGCCGGCTTGGCGGCCCAACCGCGGCGCCGCACCTACCAACTCGCCGGGGCGATGTTAAAAAGGTGCGCATGCAGGTACTGGTTACGGGCGCCGCTGGTTATATCGGTTCACACGCCGTGCGCGCTCTGGCTCGGGCCGGCCACACCCCGATCGCGCTCGACAATTTGCAGCGCGGCCACCGCGCGGCGGTGCCGGAGAACGTGCGGTTTTACGAGCTCGACGTGCGCGAGACGGAAAAGCTCGAAGCGCTGCTGCGCGAGCAAAAGATCGACTGCGTGATGCACTTCGCGGCGCTGGCCTACGTCGGAGAATCAGTCACCGACCCTCTCGCCTACTACGACAACAACACCCGCGGCACGCTCAGCGTGCTCACGGCGGTGCAGCGCGCCGGTACGCCGCGCATGGTCTTCTCCAGTACCTGCGCGACCTACGGCGAGCCCAGCGAGATGCCGATTCGAGAGACGACGCCCCAGTCGCCGATCAACCCCTACGGTTGGTCGAAGCTGTGCTCCGAGTTCATGCTGCGCGACTACGCCAACTGCACCCCGCAGTTCGCGTACGCGGCGCTGCGCTACTTCAACGTCGCAGGCTCGTCGAGCGACGGCGTGATCGGCGAAGACCACGAGCCGGAGACCCACTTGATCCCGGTAATTTTGCAGGCCGCGCTGGGAAAGCGCGAGAAAATTACCGTCTTCGGCGAAGACTACCCGACGCCGGACGGCACGTGTATCCGCGATTACGTCCACGTCGAGGACCTCGTCGAGGCCCACGTGCGGGTGATGGAAGCGCTCGTGCCCGGCGACCAACGGATCTACAACCTCGGTATCGGCAAAGGTCACAGCGTCAAGGAGATCATCGACGCCGTGCGCCGCGTCGTCGACCGCCCGTTTCGGGTCGAGGTCGGCGCGCGCCGCCCCGGTGACCCGCCCGCGCTCTACGCCGATGCGGGCAAGATCGAGCGTGAGCTCGGCTGGCGCGCGAAGCGCACCGACATCGCGGAGGCGATCCTCAGCGCTTGGCGCTGGTTTTCGGCCCACCCCGAAGGTTACGCTGACAAGGGCTCCCGCTCGCCGTGAAGCTCTTTCGATTCGGCGAGCGCGGGCGGGAGCGACCAGGCCTGCTCTCGGCCCAGGCTGGACGCGTCGACGTGTCGGCCTTCGGCGAAGACTACGGTGAGGCTTTCTTCGGCAGCGGGGGCCTGGCGCGGCTCGCGGCTTGGTACGCCGAGCACGCCGAGCAGTGCCCGCGTGTCGGCGCCGACGAGCGCATCGGGGCGCCGATCCTCCGCCCGAGCAAGATCGTGTGCGTGGGGCTGAACTACCGCGCCCACGCCCAGGAAACCGGCGCCAAGCTGCCCCCAGAGCCGATGCTGTTCATGAAGGCGAGCACCGCCCTCGCCGGCCCGTACGACGATCTTGCGTTGCCACGCGGCTCACGCAAGACGGACTGGGAAGTCGAGTTGGCGCTCGTCATCGGCAAGCGCGCCCGTTACGTCGACAAGGCGCGCTGGCAAGACCATGTCGCCGGCTTTGCGTTGATGAACGACTACTCCGAGCGCGAGCACCAGAAGGAGCGCGGGGGCCAGTTCGTGAAGGGCAAGAGCGCGGACGGTTTCGCCCCGCTCGGCCCTTTGCTCGTCACTCCCGACGAGGTCAATCACGCCCGCCTCGGTCTGCAGCTACGCGTCAACGGCCAGCTCATGCAAGACGGCAGCACCGCCGATCTGATCTTCGACATCCCGACGCTGGTCAGCCACATCAGCGAGTTCATGACGCTGCTGCCAGGAGACGTGATCAGCACCGGCACGCCCGCCGGCGTCGGAGCCGGGCGCTCGCCGGAGCTATTCCTGAAAGCGGGTGACGTCGTCGACTACGAAGCAGACAACCTCGGCGCGGCGCGCCAGCGCATCCTCGAGCCGGCGTGAGCGGGCCGCACGAGCCGGCTCAGAGGGTGAGCAGGCCGCTGCGCGCGGCGAGGACGACAGCTTCGGTGCGGGTGGTGGCGCCGAGCTTGTCGAGGATGGCGTTGACGTGAAACTTGGCGGTGTGGTGGCTGATGCCGAGGCGGGCGGCCACGTCGCGGTTCGACAGGCCTTCGGAGAGTAGGGCCAACACTTCTTGCTCGCGCGCGCTGAGCAGCGTCGGCGCCGCAACGGCAGCTTCGCCAACGTGGAGCAAGGCGCTGGCGAAGCTGTCATCGAGCACCCAGTGCCCGGCCGCGACGGCGAGAGCGGCTGACGCGATGGCTTGCGGCGCTGCCGAGCGCGCCAGGGCGCCGCGCGCGCCCGAGCGGAACGCTTGCCGCGCGTGCTGCGAGCCGTTCACCAGCGCCAGGACCGGCGAAAGCGAGCGCGGCCCGGTAGCCTCCGGCTCGTCCCAGATGACCACGTCGGCGATCACGCCGCCGCCGGCTTCGCGCGCCTCTTTCATCACCAGCCCCGGGTAGGCGTCGAGCACGGCGACGAGGCCGCTGCGAACGAGCGGGTCCCGCGCGACGACCACGGCAGTGGGGCGGAGAGGGGCGTCCAGACCAGGAGCGTAAGGCGGCAGCACGGTTTGTCCATGACCGGCGGCGCGCGCGGCGAATTTTGCGAGGCCGCCCGCCCTTTCAGGCAGGCTTGCCCCGCCGTTCGACCGATTTTCCGGGCTCCGGGCCGTCGCCAAGCTACGGAGATGAATCAAACAGCGGTGGATGTTTCGGATGCTTGGGTGAAGGCGGCGGCGCAGGCGAGCCAGGCGCTCGTGCACGTCGCGACGGCTTGCCGGCGCGGCGCGAGCGGCAGCGTCTTCGACGAGCACGGTTTGGTCGTGACCACTGCACGCGCAGTTTCCGGCCGAGAACGGCTGGAGCTGGTGCAGGGCGACCAGAGCGTGGAGGCGGAGCTGGTCGGCTTCGACGCGGCGACGGATATCGGGCTGGTGCGCGCCGCCGGGCCGCTCGGCAAGGCGCCGTCTTGGGCGGCCCAGCCGGTGCGACTCGGATCGTCGCTGCTGGCGGCATCGCGGCCAGGACGCGCGGCGCGGGTACGGCTTGGGCTGGTGAGCCAGGTCGGCGACGCGTGGCACACTCTGCGCGGCGGTCGCATCGAGCGGTATGTCGAGACCGATCTCGCCCCCGAGCCGGGCTTTTCCGGCGGTCTCGCCTTCGACGCGCAGGGCCGCGCGCTGGGCATGAGCTCGGCGGGGCTGCTGCGCGGCGCGCCGTTGCTGCTCGAGAAGCCGACGCTCGATCGGATCGTGGAAGCGCTGCTGGCGGATGGTCGGGTGCGCCGCGGCTACTTGGGGGTAGGGACGCAATCGGTGCGCCTGCCCGACGCGACCACCCAAAGCTCAGGTAATACCCGAGGTTTATTGGTGTCGTCGGTGCAAGCGGGCAGCGCGGCGGAGCGCGCGGGAGTCCTGCTCGGCGACGTGCTGCTCACGCTCGGGGTCGCGAAGCTGGGTGACGCCGGCGCGCTGCAAGCGGCGCTGGAGGGCACGGAGGGTATCGCGGTACCGCTCCGGCTGCAGCGCGCCGGGCAACCGCTGACCGTGGACGTGACGCCGGGAGCACGGCCGTGAGCTCACTCGGACGCTTGCCGCAGCAGTCGCACGAGCTCGAGGAGCTCGTCGCCAAGACGGCGCCGAGCGTGGTCGCGGTCGAGCACGGTCGGGGGCAGGGCACGGGCGTCGTGATCGCGGGCGACGGCTACGTGCTCACGAGCTCGCACGTGGGGCGCGGCGATCCGCGGGCGACGCGGGTGCGGCTGCCGACCGGCGACGAGCTGGCAGCGGAGCTCTAGTTCGTCCGGTCCGGGCGCGCCGCTCGTGGTACACCTCGCGCCGCATGAAATTGGTTCACGCCGCCGATCTGCACCTCGACAGCGCGCTGCACGGCCTGGGGCGCTACGAGTCGGCGCCGGCGGACGAGATTCGCGGGGCGACGCGGCGCGCGTTCGTCAACCTCGTGAACCTGTGCCTCGAAGAGCGGGCCAGCGCGCTCGTCATCTCCGGCGATCTATTCGATGGTGACTGGCGGGACGTGTCGACGGGCCTGTTCTTCGCGGCGCAGCTCAGCAAGCTCTGCGAAGCCAAAGTGCAGGTGGCGTGGATTCGCGGCAACCACGACGCTGTCAGCCAGATCCGTCGCAGCGTGCGGCTGCCGGAAGCTGTCATCGAGCTATCGGCCGAGCGCGCGCAGACGCGCGTGTTCGAAGAGCTGGGGCTGGCCGTGCACGGCCGTAGCTTCGCCAAGCGGGACGTGACCGAAGATCTGGCCGCCGGCTATCCGGAGCGGATCGCGGGCGCGCTCAACGTAGGGCTTCTGCACACCGCGCTCGAGGGGCGCTCGGGCCACGACCGCTACGCGCCGTGCCGCGTGGAGACGCTGGTCAACCGCGGCTACGAATACTGGGCCCTCGGCCACGTGCACCAGCGCGAGGTCGTGCACACCGAGCCATACGTGGTTTTCTCCGGCAATTTGCAGGGTCGCCACGCGCGCGAGCTCGGCGAAAAAGGCGCGACCGTGGTCGAGTTCGAAGGCGATCGCGTCGTCTCGGTCGAGGCGCGGGCGCTCGACGTGGTGCGCTGGGCCGAGCTGTGCCTGCCGATGGCGGGCGTGGCGAGCTTCGAAGACGCGCTCGGCTTGGCCCAGCTCGAGCTGGCGCGGGCCGCCGAAGCGGCGCAGGGCCGCTTGCTGGCGTTCCGCGTCAAGTTGACGGGCCAGACCGCGCTCGACGCCGGCCTGCGGGCGGGGCGCGATCGCATGACGGAAGAGCTGTGCAGCTTGTCGTACGGCGTGAGCGCGGGCGCTTGGCTCGAGAAGCTCGTGATCTCGACGGAGCCGCCCGCCCGCGACGCGCCGCTCGGTGACGACGCGCTGTCGGAGATCGATCGCGCGCTCGGCGAGCTGCTGGAGGAGGGCGGGGGCAGCGTGCTGAGCGAATACCTGGGCGATCTGAGCAAGAAATTGCCGGCGGAGGTGCTGGACCTGGTGCCGGAGCTGCGCGCGCCGTCCGCAGAGTGGGCGGCAGAGCTCGCGAGCGACGTGCGTAGCCTACTGCGCGAGCGGCTGGCGACAGGGCAAGAAGCATGAGGTTTCGCCGGCTTTCGCTCGACGCCTACGGGCCTTTTACCGGCACCACCCTCGATTTGTCGGCCGGTGGCGGCAACGGCCTGCACCTGGTTTACGGTCCCAACGAGGCCGGCAAGAGCAGCGCCCTCCGCGCGATCATCGAGCTGCTGTTCGGCATGCCGCAGATAACGCAAGCGGCGCACCTGCATCCGTCGTCGGCCCTTCGCCTCTCCGCGATCCTCGAGCGCGACGGCGAGCAGCTCGGCTTTGCGCGGCGCAAGAAGCGCAAAGACTCGCTGTCGACGCTCGACGACCGTCCGCTCGAAGAGGCCCGGCTCGCCCGCCTTTTGAACGGGCTCGACGCCGCCAGCTTCGAGCGCCTGTTCGGCCTCGACCACGAGCGGCTCCAGGCCGGCGCCGAGGAAACCTTGAACGGCAAGGGTGACGTGGGGGAGGCGCTGTTCGACGCGGGCGCCTCCGGTCGCTCGGTGCACCAGGTCAAGCTGACGCTCGCCAAAGAAGCGGACGAGCTTTTCAAAGATCGCGGGCAAAACCCGAAGCTCAACCGCCTGCTCGGCGTCTACGCGGAGCAAAAGAAGCGCGCCAAAGACAGCCTTCACTCTCCGGAAAAATACGAAGAGCAGCAGGCGGGCGTGCGGGAAAAACGCCGTGAGGCCGAGGCGCGCCGCGCCGAGCTCGCCCGGCTGCGCGCGCAAAAGGAGCACGTGAGCAAGCTGCGCAGCGTGCTCTCGAGCGTGGTCGAGCGCGACCGCAAGTCGGCGCAGCGCGCCGCGCTCGGCGAGGTGCCGAGCCTGCGCCGCGCTCTGGGCGCCGAGCGCGAGCGGCTCACCGCCCTCTTGCTCGAGGCGGAGCGTGATGTGCGGCGGCTCGCTCAAAAATTGTCGGAAGAGGAGAGCAAGCGCGCCGCGCTGCCCGAGCCCAGCCCGCTGCTCGGCATGCCGGAGGCGGCCGTGCGCACCGTCGAGCGCCTGATCGGCGGCGCCCAAAAGTCGCTCGACGATTTGCCGAAGCGGCAGGGCGAAGAGCGCATGCTGCGCGATGCGATCGAGAGCAAGCTGCCGCGCCTGGGCCTGGGCGGAGATCTCGACAGCGCGCTGTCGCGCAGCTTGCCGGTGGGGGAGCAGGCGCGACTTCAGGCCCTCGGTCGCGAATTTCAGGCTCTCGCCCTCAAGCTCGAGAGCGCCGAGCGCGAGCTGCCCGATGCCCGCGCCAAGGTCGAGGGGCTGACGAACGTCTTGAAGCAGGCGCACGCGGCACGGCAGCTTCCGCGCGGCTCGTTGCTGCCGGCGGAGCTGATCGAGCGCTTCGATGGCGAGCTCGGGCAGGCCGAAGAAGCTGTCGAGTTGACGCGCGCGCGCTTGCAAGAAGGTGAGCGCGAGCAGCACGCGCTGCGCCATCAGCTCGAGCTGTTGAAGGGCCGCGAGGGCGTACCGAGCGCGGCGATGCTGGCCGAGGCGCGCGCGCAGCGCGAAGCGCGCCTGCGTGAAGCCCAGGAGCTGGCTGCGGATCCGAAGCGCAAGGCCCTCGAGCTTTGCTTGCCGCTGGCGGCCCTGGCGCAGGCCGCGAGCTACGCCGACAACTTGGCCGATCGGTTGCGCAGCGAGGCGCAGCGCGTGGCCGACGCGGAGGCGCTCGAGCATCAGCTCGCCAAGTGCGAGCGTGACCGCGAGCGCTTGCAGGAGACGCAGCGAGCCGCGGAAGCCGCGTTGAACGAGGTCAATTCGCGCTGGCAGCGCGCCGCCCGCGGGCTCGGGAGCTCCGAGCTGTTGCCGCGCGAGGCCGCGCGCGTGCTGCAAGCGGAGCGCGACGCTTGGCGGGAGATCGACCGCCACGAGCAAGAGCTGGCGCGCGCGCACGCGGCGCTCGCCGCCGCCGAGGTGCGCAAAGACGACGCCGCGCGCGCCGTCGCGGCCTGGCGCGGCGAGTGGCAAAAGGCTGTCGCGCCGCTCGGCTTGCCCGACAGCGCGCGGCCGGAGCAGGCGCTGGCGTTGCTCGGCGCGCTGGCAGATCTGACCGCGCAGCGCGAGAATCTGGCCCACATGGAGCGGCGCGTGGCCGGCATTCAGCGTGATATCGCGCTGTTCGCCGGCAAGGTGCGCGAGCTGACGGAGCGCTTCGCCCCCGAGCTCTCGGCGCTCGCATCGACCGACGCGGCGCTGCGTCTGCTCGAGCAGTACCGCAAGGCTGGTGACGCCGCGCGCGAGCGGGCGCTCGTCGAAGGCGAGCTGTTGCGGAGCCGGCGCGAGCAAATCGAAGCCGAAGCTCGCCGCGGGGAGCTTCGGGCGGCGCTCGCCGAGCTGTGTCGCGAAGCGGGCGTGCCCGACGTGACCGCGCTCGCCGAGCTCGAGCAACGCGTGGAGCGGGCCCGCGCGCTCGACGCCGAAATCGAGCAGCTGGACGCGCGGCTGGCCGAGGTCGGCGATGGCGACGACGTGAGCGCCCTGATCGAGGAGGCTCGGCGCAGCGATCGGGGGCTGATCTCGGCGCAGCTCGACGAGCTCGAGGACGCGATCTCGATGCGCGACGAAGAGAACCGCGATCTGGAGCGCGAAGTGACGAAGCTCGAGCTCGGCCTCCGCGCCTACGAGGGACGCGACGGCGCCGACGCCGCGCAAGCGCTGTCCGCCACCGTCGCGAGCCTGGCCGAGCAGTCGTCGGCTTGGGTACGGCGCCGGCTGGCGGCGGCGGTGCTGGAGCGCGTGGTCGAGCGCTACCGTGAGCGCAACCAGGGACCGGTCTTGTCGCGCGCGAGCGAGCTGTTCGCGCGGCTGACATTGGGACGCTTTTCACGGCTGCAGGTCGGGCTCGAGGAAACGCGGCTCGAGTGTGTCGAAGCCGAGGGCGGCAAGCGGCTCGAGCTCGAGCAGCTGTCACGCGGCACGCGCTTTCAGCTGTTTTTGGCGCTCAAGCTGGCGAGCCTCGAGCAATACTTGACGACGGCGCCGCCACTACCGCTCCTGCTCGACGACGTGCTGGTCGAATGGGACGACCAGCGCTCGCGCGTGGCGCTCCAGGTGCTGGCGGAGCACTCCGACCGCCAACAAATCCTGCTATTTACCCATCATGGCCGCGACGTGGCTGCCGCCGAAGCGCTCGGCGACGCTCGCATCTTCATCCACCAGCTCGCGCCGCGGGTCCTGGTCTCCGGCCCCGAAACGCCTAGCGAAGCGCTTCGCTAAGCGGAGGGCGGGGCGGTGCCCCCGCCGCTCGACCGTGTGCTGACGCTTGCTTCGGCGCCGGAATAGTCGAACATTTGCGCGATGGGCGATCGTAAGGGCCGATTCTTCGCAGCACCGCTCGCGGCGTGGGCGCTCGCGCTCGGTGTAGTCGGCTCGGCGAGCGGGCCGGCCCTGGCGGCCAAGAGCGCGGCCCCCGCCCACGACGATGATCAGGCCGAGATCACCTTCATTGGCTATCAGGTGCTGTCCGGAGGCCGCGGCTTGCTGTTCGTCGAGCTGAGCCGCGCCGTCGAGGTCGAGGTGACCCGCGCCGGCGCCGTGATCGAGTACAAGCTAGTGGGCGCGCGCGTGCCGCTCAAAAACAACAAAAATCCGCTACTTTTGCGTGATTTCGGCGCTAGCGCGCTGAGCGCGGTGCTGGTGCCGAGCGCGCCCGTCAAAAAGTCGCGTGGTGCCAAGACCGAAGCCCACAGCGTGCGGCTGGTCGTCACGCTGCGCGGCAACGCGTCGCCGACCCACCGCATGGTGGCTCGAGGCAAGGGCGCGGCGCTCGAGATCGAGCTGCCGCCGGCGGCGGCCGGGTCCTAGCCTCCACCCGTCGGGAGGCAGCGGGACCGACGGCGTCGACCTGCCCAGAACCGAGACCGCGAGCAGCAGCTCGCGCTCGGCGGCTGCGCTGAAGCCAAACTATCGAGCCGGCCGAGGTTTCGCCAGGCGCGGCCATGCGCTACACCGCGTCTTGCCCTTGCCGCGCCCGAATTTACCAGAAGAAGTCGAAATCGAGCTCGGCCTCGACGAAACGACCGACCCCGACTCGCTCCGCCAAAGGCTCGCAACGAAACTCGGAATTTCCGCGACGGCGCTGCCCGAGCCGGCAATCTTGCGGTGTTCCATCGACGCGAGGCGCGGCTCGGTACGGTTTCATCTGATCGTGGGGCTCGGCGCGGCCGCGCCCGAGCCGCTCGGCGGCTTGCCCCCGCGTGAGGCAACCGGCGACGGTCCGCCGGTGCTGGTCGTGGGCGACGGCCCCGCCGGCTTGTTCTGCGCCTACGAGCTGGCGCGCCAAGGCATCGCCGTCTGCGTCCTCGATCGCGGCAAGACGGTGCAGCCGCGCCGCCACGACTTGAAGGCTCTGCACCAGCGCGGCGAGGTCGACGGCGACAGCAACTATTGCTTCGGTGAAGGCGGCGCCGGCACTTATAGCGATGGCAAGCTGTACACGCGGGCCCACAAGCGCGGCAGCGTGCGCGACGTGATCGAGCTACTCGCCGTCCACGGCGCACCGGAAGCGATCTTGGTCGACGCGCGGCCGCACATCGGCTCCAACCGCTTGCCGAAGGTCGTGACAGCGCTTCGTGAGAAGCTCACCGGGGTGGGGGTGAAGTTCGAGTTTGGCGCGCGCGTCGTCGGCCTGCTCACGAGCCCCGGCCGCGTCCGCGGGGTGCGCCTGGCCGACGGTCGCGAGCTCGAGGGGCGCGCGGTGGTGCTCGCCACCGGCCATTCGGCGCGGGACGTGTTTTCGATGCTCGCCGAGCTCGGCGTGACGCTCGAAGCCAAGGCGTTCGCGCTGGGCGTGCGCGTGGAGCACCCGCAGCCGCTGATCAACCGCATCCAATACGGGCGATTCGCGGACCACCCGAAGCTGCCGAACGCCTCGTATCGCGTGGCGGAGACTGTCGAGGGCCGCGGCGTGTTCTCGTTCTGCATGTGCCCGGGAGGGTTCGTGGTTCCGGCGTCCACCGAGCCGGGCGAGCTCGTCGTCAACGGCATGAGCCTGTCGCGCCGCGACTCGCCTTACGCCAACTCGGGCCTCGTCATCGGCATCGAGCCGAGCGACGTCGAGCGGGCCGGCTTTTCGGGCGTGCTCGGGGGCATCGAGCTGCAGCGACATATCGAGCGCGCGGCATTTGCCGCTAGCAGCGGAGCGCTGTCGGCCCCCGCCACGCGCGTCACCGATTTTCTGGCCCGCCGCGGCTCCGCCACCGTCCCTAGCACCAGCTACATCCCCGGTCTCACGCCGACGGACGTCGGGGAAGTCCTCGACGCGGCCGGGCTGAAGCTCGCCGACAAGCTGCGGGTCGCCCTCGGCGCTTTCGATCGCAAGCTGCGCGGCTACCGGACCGAAGAGGCAGTGCTGATCGGCGTCGAGTCGCGCACCAGCTCCCCCGTTCGCGTCCCGCGTGACCCGGAGACGCTCGAGGCGCCGGGATTTGCTGGGCTCTACCCGACCGGTGAGGGGGCAGGCTACGCGGGGGGTATCGTGAGCGCCGCCCTCGATGGCCAGCGCGTTGCCCGCGCGATCGGCGCTGCCAGCAGCTGATCGTGACTCGGCCGTGACAGACCTCGGCAGCTCCGCTGCGGGGGCCGGATCTGTGCCGGTTCGCGAGGGGCGTGCCGGAGGCTTGAACTGGGTCACAGGCCGGCGTACGAAGGCGTTGTGGACAGCTACACGCCCGAATCGGATCGCGATCCCCAAGAGACCCAAGAGTGGATCGAATCACTCGATTCCGTCGTCGAGGCGGAGGGGCGAGAACGCGCGCAGTTCATCCTCGACCGAGTGATCGAGAGAGCGCGCGCGCGCGGGCTCGATCCGGTGGTGCCGGTCACCACCGACTACGTCAACACCGTCCGTCCCGAAGAGGAGCCCGCGTTTCCCGGTGACGAGGCGATGGAAGAGCGCATCCGTCGCATCGTGCGCTGGAACGCGGCGGTGATGGTGCACCGCGCGAACAAGACCTTCGACGGCTTGGGCGGTCACCTCTCGACCTACGCCTCCAGCGCCACCCTGTACGAGGTCGGCTTCAACCACTTCTTCCGCGGCAAAGACGGCGACGGCGCGGGCGACCAGATCTATTTCCAGGGCCACGCTTCGCCCGGTATCTACGCGCGCTCCTTCCTCGAGGGCCGCCTCAGCACTGAGCAAATGGATCGCTTCCGCCGCGAGGTGGAGCGCGGCAAGGGGCTGCCGTCGTACCCGCACCCGCGCTTGATGCCCGACTATTGGGAGTTTCCGACGGTCAGCATGGGGCTCGGTCCGATCGGATCGATCTATCAGGCGCGTTTCAACCGCTACCTGCACGACCGCGGGCTGTCCGATACCTCGAACTCACGGGTTTGGTGCTTCATCGGTGACGGCGAGTCGGATGAGCCGGAGACGCTCGGCGCCCTGAGCATCGCCTCGCGCGACCAGCTCGACAACCTGACGTTCGTCCTCAACTGCAACCTGCAGCGGCTCGACGGACCGGTGCGCGGCAACGGCAAGATCCTCCAGGATCTCGAGGGCGCGTTTCGGGGCGCGGGCTGGAACGTCGTCAAGGTGGTGTGGGCCGAGAATTGGGACAAGCTGTTCGCGCGCGACGTCGAAGGCGTGCTGCGCAAGCACCTCACCGCCGTCGTCGATGGCCAGTGGCAGCGCTTGACGATCGCCAGCGGCGATGTCGTGCGGCGCGAGTTCTTCGGGCTCGATCCGCGCATGCTCGAGCTCATCAAAGACATGACCGACGAAGAGGTCGGACGGCTACAGCGCGGCGGTCACTCCAGCCGCAAGGTGTTCGCCGCCTACCAGCGCGCGACCTCGAACAAAAACGGCAAGCCGACGGTCGTGCTCGCTCACACCGTCAAGGGCTGGGGCCTCGGCGAAGCCTTCGAGGGCTCGAACGTCACCCATCAGAAGAAGAAGATGGATCACAACGAGCTCAAGGCGTTTCGCGACGTCTTGGAGCTCCCGGTGCCGGACGAGCAGCTCGAAAAACTGCCGCCCTTCTATCACCCCGGCATGAAGAGCCCGGAGGTCGAGTACGTGCTCGAGCGCCGCCGCGCCCTGGGCGGCTTCTTGCCCAAGCGCCGCACCCAGGTCGACGTCAAGCTCGAGCTGCCGCAGAGCGACGTGTTCGACGAGTTCTTCAAGGGCATGGCCAAGGGCGAGGCGTCGACGACGATGGTCTTCTCGCGCCTGCTCGCCAAGCTCTTGCGCGACAAGAAAGTCGGCAAGCGCATCGTGCCGATCGTGCCCGATGAAGCGCGCACCTTCGGTATGGACGCCCTGTTCAGCCAGGTCGGCATCTACTCGCCGCGGGGCCAGCTCTACACCCCCGTCGACAAGGGCAAGCTGCTCTATTACCGCGAGGCGACCGACGGCCAGGTGCTCGAAGAGGGCATCACCGAGGCCGGCTCGATGGCGTCATTCATCGCCGCTGCCACCTCATCGGCCACCCACGGCCAGCCGATGATCCCGTTTTACATCTTCTATTCGATGTTCGGCTTCCAGCGCACCGGCGACCAGTTCTGGGCCGCCGGCGATCAGATGGCGCGCGGCTTCATCCTCGGCGCCACCGCCGGTCGCACCACGCTCAACGGCGAGGGCTTGCAGCACGAAGACGGCCACAGCCACCACCTCGCGATGACGGTGCCGAACTGCGTCGCCTACGACGTCTCGTTCGCCTACGAGATCGCCGCCATCGTGCAAGACGGTCTGCACCGGATGTACGAAAAGAACGAGGCGATTTACTACTACATCACGCTGCAAAACGAAGACTACGCGATGCCGCCGATGCCGGAAGGCGCCAAAGAAGGCATCCTCAAGGGCATCTACAAATTCCGCCCCGCCGCCCAGAAGCTCGACAAGCACGTCCAGCTGCTCGGCTCCTCTTCGATCATGCAGCAGGTGATGAAAGCGCAAGAGAAGCTGGCCGAGTTCGGCGTCTCCGCCGACATCTGGGGCGTCACCAGCTACCAGCAGCTGCGTAACGACGCGATCTCGTGCGAGCGCTACGCGCGCCTGCACCCCGAGGCCGCCGCCCCCGTGCCGTACCTCACCAAGACGCTGACCGGCGTCGAAGGTCCGTTCATCGCCGCCAGCGACTACATCAAGCACACGCCCGACTCGGTCGCGCGCTTCGTGCCCGGCACCTTCGTCGTGCTCGGCACCGACGGCTTCGGCATGAGCGACACGCGCGAAGCACTGCGCAGCCACTTCGAGGTCGACACCAACCACATCGTGCTCGGCGCCCTGCACGGCCTCAAGCAAGACGGCAAGCTCAGCGCCGCCGAGGTCGCGGCCGCGATCAAGAAGCTCGGCATCGACCCCGAAAAGCTCGAACCGATGAAGGTCTGAGCAAAGCCGGAGCGGGGGCCAACGACGTCGGTCACGCGCCGGCACGAACGCTCGTCGAATTCGGTTGGCGTCGGTCGAGGTGACGGCGATTCGAACCATCAACATGACGCACGGCGCGGATCCTCCGCCCGCAAAATCCACCGTCACTCTCAAGAATCGCGGATCATCCGCGGTCGCTGACGCGGAGCCGACAAAGGGGGCGGGTGATCCGGTCTGGGGCCGAGCGGGCGTTCGGGCGGGAGAAGCGGAGCCGCGAGTCTAACGGCGCCGATGCAGCCGTACCGTGCTCACTCGCCTAAATTGGGGACCTTAGTCACAAGATGCGAAGACCCCTCGGCAACGACCGGATACGATTTGCCTCAGAGCGTGTCGCGGTCGAGCTGAGGGCGAAGATGCGGGAATATCGAGTCAGGGCAGCGCGGGGCGGCGGGTTGATATTAGGGTTGGCGCTTGCGGGCTGCGGCTCGAGCTCGGCCCACCATGACGAGGCGACGGGCTCCGCAGCGGGCGGCAGGTTGAGCCCCATCGCGGGCTCAAGCGGAGTCGGCGCAGGGAGCAGCACGGCCGTCGCCGGTCAGAGCGGAGCGGGTGGCATGGCCGGCGCGCCGGGCGCCGCTGGCGCCAACGCGGCGGGCGGCTGCCGCCGGCCGAACATCGACCTCGTCGCCACGGAGGTCACGGTGACGCGCGTCAGCCTCGACGCCGCCAATGCCTCCCAAGCTCAGCTCATGCTCGCGAACGGCTCGGGTGACCTCGTGATGATGGGCTTGGTTGGCGGCGGTATGGTCTCGAGGCTCATCTTGCCGGGCACGTACGACGTGTATCTTTCGGGGCTCGTGACCAGCGCCTCGGTGGCATTTCCCACGACCGCGTACGTCAAGCTTCGAAGCGGGCTCGTCGTTGGAGCTTCGCCGGTGTCCTTGGAGCTCGACGCGCCCATCACGCGTGTCTCGACCACGCTGACGCTCAACGGCGCGGCGGCGCCGGAGCTCGAAGCCGCTCCCGTGGAGCTCGAGCTTCGTAGCACCAACGGTGATTGGTTCCGAATCCCGGCGGGCGGCACGGAAAATCCCGCGCTGGTCGTGCCCGGAAGCTACGACCTTTACTACACGGCACGCTCGCACGGACCGCCGGGCTTTCCGGCCAATCTGCGGGCCAAGCTGCGAAGCGACGTCGCCATCGGTACGTCGCCGGTCTCGCTCGATATCGACCTCACGACCACGGCGGTCATGGTAAATTTGCTCGACATTGCTGGCGCGTTGCCGGACACCGCGCAGGCGCTCGTCACGTTGACGCTTCGCAATGACGCTGGCGATGAGGCCGCTCTGTCTCCGAGCGGTGGACGCTTCTCCGTCTCCGTCCTCCCTGGAGTTTACGATCTGTATTTCAGCTTCGCCGATGGTTCTCGGAATCCGTTCCGCAAGCTGATGAGCGGCATCACCGTCGGGAGCTCGCCCGTTTCGCTCGACGCCGACCTTTCACGGACGACCGTCTCCGGAAAGGTCAGGCTCGACGGCAGCCTGCTGACCGGCTTCAGCGACCGAGAGATCTTGCTGCTTCGCGACGCCGAGGGGCAACTGTTCGACGTGCCGCTCGACGGCGCGGGAGGCTATTCGCGCCGCGTCAGTCCCGGTCGCTACGATCTCGT
>Ga0164241_10002116_pt1 | contig 22308 bp, 17 predicted proteins | sample OricomyardsoilBY_FD_108780 | JGI IMG/M metagenome (GOLD analysis project Ga0164241, IMG submission 108780) | Backyard soil microbial communities from Emeryville, California, USA - Original compost - Back yard soil (BY) | ecosystem: Environmental > Terrestrial > Soil > Unclassified | place: USA... | reverse complement strand
TGCACGAGCAGAAGAAACAGAGTCACGATGGTCCCAATGAGCGCCCAAACGACCATGACCGTGTCGCGCCCGCCAATCTCATAGCGCTCCTGGGCCATCAACTGATGTTCGGAGTGCGTATCCGCCGCGTTCGCCATGTAACTACCTTTCGCAGGTGAGCCACGTTCTCGTGGCTCACGAAAAGCGAGCTGACGCTGAACGTCGCGGCTCGCCGAGGAATCGAGCGAATCTCTATGAGTATACGCTCGAACGGCAACTAGTGGTATCTGCGGTTCGTCTCAGCGTCGCGGAGGAGTGGTGATCGTGGGCAATGAGGGGTTGTAGTGGAAGAGCAGCGGCAGCAGCTGTTGAATGTTGCAACAGTGACCCCTCGAACCTACCGGAACTGTGGAGGAATTGCGCGAGCCTCAACTAGCCGCGAAGGCCGCACCCGCTGTCGCAGTGCGTCAGCTTCGGCATCGAGCGATCCATTCGCCTCGCGACCGACTCGTAAGCGCCGATTCGCAGCGCCGATTTTTCAGTCACGCGCGGGGACATTCGCCGATGGACTTCGCAATGAGAACACTGACGTTGGCGTTGATCGGCTTGGGACTAGCTCTGCTTGGCGGTTTGTCGTATCGGCAAGCAGCCCAGCGCGCGTTGCCCGCACTCCCGACTTCCCCAGACGCTCAGAGAACGACGCCCGAAAGCCATGTCGGCTTAGCTTCCGTGTCGCTGCCAGCGCCGCAACGCTACGTCTTTGTCGATACTTTGGCGGTCGCCGGCGATCAGCCGATCTTCGTGCTGCGCGGGACGGATCCACGGGCCAAGGGGGTTGGCGTCGTGCTCCACGGGTGGTGCGGTCACGGCATGGGCGTGTTGCAGGCGTTCGCGTATGCTGCGGCGGATGCGGGGCGATTCTTGGCACTGCAAGGAGATCACCATTGCGGCAACGGGCCCTTGCGCGGCTGGTCGAACGACACTGACGCACTCGACCGGCGCATTGATGCCGCGCTCAAGGAATATTTGGGAGAAGAGCGACCTTCTGAAATCGTGCTGATGGGTTCGTCGCAGGGAGTGGACCGTGCGATCGCACTCGCGCGACGTTTTCCACGCAAGTACCGGCGACTGATTTTGCTGAGCGGGCCACGCGCGGAGCCGGCGGCCGGGCTCAGCGGCGTCGCCGGGGCTTTCTTTCTCGTGGGCCAACGCGAAAACCAGCGGCCCACTCGCGAGATGGCCGCGCGCTGGCAGGCCTCCGGGATTCCTGTGCAATTGCGCATCGTTGCGCACGCGGGCCATGCAGACTTTGGGGCGGATGCCGAGCCGCTGATGCGCGAAGCATTTCGATTCCTCGGGGTGAAATGAGTGAAACGCGACGTACTACGGTCACGTTTCGCGGGCTCGGACGATGAACCAGCTGGAGTCCTCCTTAGGTTGACCACACAAGCTCACCGCGCCCTCCGTCACTACGTCGCGCAGCCTGCAACTCGGTCGTCGCTGCGCGCTTACCTGCGGCGCCGCGGTTTTCTCGATGATGCCGATGATCTGGTGCAGACCGTGCTGTGCGATGCACTTGCCGTGCAAGCCGTGCCCGCTGAAGCCGCGGATCTCCCGCGCTTCATCACCGGCATCGCCCGTCGGAAAGTGGCCGATGAACGGCGACACCGCGCGCGTTGGAAGCACGGGGAGCTGCCTGAGATCGGCGTGGTGACGGCCCCGGAAGCCAACGACTTGTTGGCTCGCATCGATGCGCAGCTCACTGAGCCCGAGCAGCGCCGCTCCCTCGACTGGATGCTCCGCGAGTACGCGGGCGATTCGCTGCTCGAGATTGCGCGCGAACAAGCGCTCCGCCCAGAGACGCTGCGGCAGCGGATTTGCCGCTTGCGCCGGCACTTGCGAGCGGTGCACATCTGGCCCGTCGTACTGCTTCTGGCGTTTGGGGCATCGCTCATCACCAGCGAACAGGGTCGGATCTTTGCCTGGCCCGCAACTGAGACAACCCACGCGTTTGCTGCTTACGACGGGACCTGGCGGGTGGTCGCCTGGGGGCCGAGCCACTACCCCGCGTTCGGTCTAAGCGTCGACATTCACGACGGGGCCGCGCGAGTGCAGAGCCCGACTGGCATCGTCGAGCGAGACTTGCAGTTCCAATTCCAAAGCCCCGAACGTGTGATCTTGCGCGCCGGCAACGCAGTTTGGAACGCCGAGTTCACTCGCAACGAAGCGGGTCACCTCAAGCTCACGACCGAGCGCGGCTTCGTCGAGTTGGAGCGATTGCGCTGACTCGGCCAGGCAATGCTCAATTGTAGCTAGGATTTTGGGCTGGATCGCGGCAGAGCTCCAAGGCCGCCGAGCATAGGGTGCAGGAAAACGCCGTGTCTTGGCCCATGATGCATGGCGTAGCCGTGCTGTCTGCGCTGTTCGCGTCGTCGGTCACGCACTTGTAGGTGCTGCCGGGCGGCACGGTTGGGTCGGCTGCGCTCAGGGGATATTGCACCAAGCAACCCAGGCAAACGTCGATCGGGAAGGTCAGCGTGCTCGAAGTCATGAGCGTGCCGTCCAACGCCTCACCGGTCACTTTGACGGTTGCTACGATTGGTTCTTCACCTTGCAGCGACACGCCCTCATGGAGTGTGGCGGGGACGATGGTTACCACGATGCTGCCGTATGCCGACGTATCCGTAGCAGTGTCCACGAACCCGGTTCCCACTGTCGTGTACGTGCCGAGTGGCGTGCCGCTCGCGGTTGCCAGGGCAACCTCGGCGCCGCGCAGCGAAATGCGCTCGGTCTGCGGCGCGCTCGGCGTAGACGCCGCAGTTTGAAACTGATTGCCGACTAGCAGAGTCGCCGTGTAGCTCGAGGTGAGCGCGAGATCCAAGACTCCCTTGCCCAGCAAGGTGCTTCCGCGCTCAGCATTCACCGTGCAGGATTTCGTGTCAGGAGCCAAGACGCCTAGCACGAACAATGATTTTTCGTTGCTGCTCGCCTTGTCGACCGGCGTGCCCGAGCTGCTATTGCCGCCGCAGCTGGTTAGCGCGCTCGTCACACTAAAAAAAACCAACACGAATCGATGAGTCGGAGATGAGCCAAACATGGATGCCTCGCGGGCGCCCGAAGGAACCGCCCAAGCGAATGATGCTATCGATCGCCATCGCCGGCTGTCAACCGCGCGCGGACTCGGCCCGATCCGCTGAATGTCCGTCTGAGCCAGGCCTGTCGCGGACTGCTCGCCGGGCTTGCGCCTGCTACTTGGCTTGTTCAATTCGAACCGCGTTCCCGACGTATGGACCTCGAACGGGCCAGCCGCGAACATCCAGTCCGTTGCGTTCGTGTGCGCCAGCCTCGTGCGCACGTGCCCGCGTTCGAGCAACACGAGCGCGCCGTGTGAGGTCGCGTCTTCGATGCGGAGGCGAGAACCGGCATTGACCACGAGGCTCGAAGCCTATTGCCGGTACAGGTAGGAACCAGATCCAACGGGTCCACTGCCTGAGCGGCGACGAGAGTTCGGCGTCGAGCCGCGCGAGAAAGAGTCCAAACCCGTCAAAAATCGTGAATGGACCTGCCCGAGCGCGCGACCCCCACGCGCGCGGCCGCGGACGGCGCTGTCGCGCAATCGTTGAGCGCGCGGTTGCCAGCCGAGACGGAGTTCGATATCGAATGAACAACGCGAGGTCGAGTGAGGCCCATGAGATCAGCTTTCCCTTCGAACGAACTCTGCGGGGCGCTCACGGCGTTGCTCGTGATGGCCGCACTCCCTGGGCGTGAGGCACGCGCGAACGGCACATTTCCAGCGGTAAGTCAGCTGGTCTCCGAGCCCGGCGATCCAACTCATCTGGCGTTGCGGACGACCTTCGGTTTGGTCTTCAGCACCGATGCAGGAGCCAACTGGAGCTGGATTTGCGAAGACGCGCTGGGCTACACCAACACATTGCCCGCGATAGCTCTGCTGTCGGGTGGCCCCTTGGTGCTTGGCGTGCCGGCGGGGATCTCGCGCACACAGCTCGCCGCGTGCGAGATCGGGCCGGCCGCCGGTGTGACCGACAGCGTGGTGGATGTCTCGGTGCTTCCCAAAGCTCCTCGCGGCGTGATTGCACTGAGCGTCGACTACGTGGTGCATCGCTCGCAAGTCTGGGAGTCGACCGATGCCGGCGCGAGCTTCGTACCCCTTGGCCCTCCGCTCCCCGACTTCGTTGCAACCACGCTCGATGTGGCGCCGGGCGATCCGGATGTCCTGTACGTCAGTGGTATGCCAACGCGCTCGGGCGCAAAAGGCCTGCTGCTGCGCTCGGGCGACCACGGCAAGACATTCGTCGAGCACGAAATCCCTGCGAGTACGGGGGGCGCCTGGCCCTATATCGGGGCCATCGATCCCACGCATGCCGACAAAGTCTACGTTCGCCTCGCGGAGGTTCCGGGACGCCTCGAGGTGACCGTCGACGGTGGCGCGACCTTCACCGAGCCGCTGCGCCTCGATTACGAGATGCAAGGTTTCGCGCTGGCGCCAGACGGAAAAACGGTGATCGTCAGCGGCCCTGCCGTAGGTACGTTTCGCGCGGACGCCGAGACGCTCGAGTTCGAGCAGGTCGCCTGCTCCGGCGTCAGCTGCTTGCTGTGGAATAGCGCCGGCCTGTTTGCGTGCGGCGATCAAAGCGTCGATGGCTATGTCGTCGGCCGATCGCTGGATCAGGGGGCGAGCTACCGACGCGTGCTCGACTTAGGTTGCATCCATCCGGACTTTGGATGCGAGCTCACAACTTCGGTCGGCTCCATTTGCCCCGCGCTCTGGCCTCCGATCCAGATGGTGCTGACCGGGTTTGGTGATTGTGAGCCAAATGCGCCTACACCCCGCGTGTTCAATGAGTGTCTGGCCAGTGGCGCGCCGTCCGGGGGCGGCCCGAGCGCTGGAGTGAACGGTGCCGGAGCGAGCGGCGCTGGTACGAGCGGTGCGGACAACGCCGCGCAGAGCGGAAGTCGCCCGGGTAGTGCTACGCACTCGGGCTGCGGCGTTACGAACGCGCGGGGCGCTGCACCCGCGTGGCTCACGCTGGGCTTGCTGCTCGGCTTCTTCATCCGTTGGAGTCGAGGGCGAACACGACTTGGGCATTGATGGTTCGTACAAAGAATCTCGATCAACCGTCAGGGCGTTTTGGAGGAACACCGCCTGACGAGAATCAGTAGAACAGGTAGACCCACCAATTGCGCATCGGGCTACCGTCATCACACTGGGCTTTGGTGCCAGGGCCCGGGAAGTTCTGATAGAGATAGGCCGTGCCGTGGCCGCCGCAATCGTCGTCGAGCTGCGCGTAGAGCTTATCGGTCATGGCGTTGGTGTACTTGTTCGTCAAGTCCAGCCCATTTGCGCCGTTGTGGAGGCCGTAGTTCTCACAAGCGCACGAGACTTCCGGATCTGGTGTTTTCGCGTCGTAGGAGTAGTTACCCGTGGTGTTTGGGTAATAGTGCGCGTTGCCGCAACCCTGTGAGATGTCCGCAATGTCGAACTGCCTCGAGGCACTCGCGCCGCTCTTGACGTGCACGTCAGAGGCCCAAACCATGCAGTCAGTGGTTTGAGCTGAGTTGGTGCTGCAAGCCTGATAAAAACTGCTGAACGGAGCGCTGTAACGCTTGTCCATGTCCCAATTGAGAAAGCGCTTTGCCTGTTTGGCGAGCATGGGTACGGCGCCTGCGTCCATATACCGTTCCCAGGCATGGCCCATGGCGTGCTGGTGGCAACCCGTGCCACGCTTTGAGTTGAAGTCCGTAATGCGCGTGGACACCTTGCAGCCGAGGCTCATGATGTTGTCTCCGTTGGACGCCGAGACGAATTTGCCCGCGACCTTTTTGCCGGTGGCGTCGTAAACCTGCTTGGCCTCTTGCGTTTCACCGCACTTGGGATCGGAACCTGCCATGCACCAGACCTCGTTGATCACGCCTTTCTCGAAAGCCTGACAGAGGGTGAGGTTGGGTCCGGTCGGGTTTGCTGGGTCCTTCAGCTTCATGTTGTCCGCGAAGCTGCTCGTGTTCCAAGAGTTGTAGTCGATGGTGCTGCCCTTCGTGGCGTGGACCACTGACACCAACTCATAGACCAGCGCGGGCTGTGCACTCGGGTCCTTGAAACCGTGCGGTGTGCTCGCGACTTCGAGCGCGTTGATGTGATCGGTAATCAGCTTTTCGGCGTTGGCCGTGTTCTCCAGATCGACGACCAGCACCTTCGGCCGCAATTGAGTGATGCGGTCGTGATTGAGCGCGAGCCAATCATCTGAATTGGCATGGCTCATGTCGTTGGGCCAGATCACCGGATCTCCGACAGCTGAGCCGCCCGAGCCCGGGGCTGCGCCGCCAAAACCCGGACTGCCCGCGTTGCCGACAGTGCCACTGCCACCTACATTGGCAGACCCGGCACTCGTTTCGCCAGCGACGGCATTGCTCGCACCTGCTTGCGGACTGGGTCCACCCGACGAGCCGCTGCTAGACGCCGTGCCGCCAACGCCTGAACCAGAGCCGCCGTTCGAAGCGGTGTCCGCCTCGCCCGCGCCGCCCCCGTTGCTCTGGCGGCCATTGGACGCGCTGCTGCAACTCAGAACGAGCGCGGCGACCGACAGGACCGCCGCCGCCGAAGATTCAACCGAAAAGCGAAAACGAAGCGTCATGGGCCTCAAGCAATGGGTTGCGCGGTGACAGAGCGGTGCTTTGGCTAAGTGCCCGAACTGAGGATTAGCTGATCAAATTTCGACCAGGACACGAACGCGAGTAAAATTCTTGACCCGTTGCCACAGCCTGGCACGACCTGATCAGAATCCCGTGAACGAACTTCATTCCATCGCAGGCCGCGCGCTGATCGCCTCAACTCTTTGCACCGTGCTGATGGGTGCTTGCGGCAATTCGAGCTCCGATAGCACGGGCGACGCTGGCGCGATTGGGCATGGTGTGGCGGGGGGCAGTTCGAGTGGCTCGGGCCCTTTAGCTGCTGGAGCAACGTCATCCGGTGGTGCCATTGCCGTGGCAGGCGTGGCCAGCGCTGACGCGGGGACTTCGGCGACCAGCGATGCGTCCGGTGCTGGCGGATCTGCTGCCGGTACGAATTCGACTGGTGGTGCGCCTTCCACCGGCGGTGCGCGCTCCAGCGGTGGCACGCCTTCAGTTGGCGGAACGCCTTCGACCGGTGGCACCCCTTCCACCGGCGGTACGAGCGGTGCCACGAACAAGGATCAATGTAAGCCCATTGGCTGGGCCACTCGCACCGGACGCGCGGGGAGTGCTGCGAGCGTCACTGGCGGTGGCAGTGTCGCTGCGATCGTGGTGAATAATTTCGCAGATCTGAAGAAGTATGCGGCTGATGGCCAGCCGCGTGTGCTTCATGTCGACGGTACCTTGGGTGCGGGATGGGCGGGCACCTCCGGTGATCGATTGGAGATCAAATCCAACAAAACAATCATCGGGCTACGCGCAGGCACGCAGCTCAAAGCGGCGATTCACATCAGCGGCGCAAGTAACGTCATTCTGCGCAACGTCGTCATTCGTGGCCCCGGCTCCAACGAAGATCAAGCATGGGACAACCTCAACATCGAGGGCAGCTCCAAGAATGTCTGGGTGGACCACTGCGAATTTTGGGATGGCCAAGACGGCAATGCTGACGTGGTGAAAGGCGCTGATACCGTCACGTTCACTTGGAACATCTTTGGCTACACGCTTGCAGGGCACAGCCATAACCTGTCCAACCTGATCGCCTCATCCGACGACGAGCCGGCGAGCGAGGGAAAGCTGAACATCACCTTCATGTTCAATTGGTGGAAAGCAGCCGCTCAACGCCAGCCGCGCTGTCGTTACGGGGAGATCCATGTGGTCAACAATCTATACACGGGCGACAGTACCGTAGGCGCTTCGGTCCTCGGCGTATCGAACGGTTATTCGTGCAATGTGCTAACCGAGAACAATCACTTCATCAATCAGGGCGAGCCGATCGATCTGGGCAAGCAAGCCGGCACTGGCTCCGTTCAAGAGGCAGTCGGGAACCTGTTCGAAAGCTGCACCGGGAATCAGAAGGGGAGCGGCACGGCCTTCACGCCCCCGTACGAGTACAAGTCGTTCATGGTACCTGCAGCTGAGGTGCAGGCGCTGGTGCGAAAGTCTGCCGGCGCGACTCTCGCCAGCCCGAGCGCCTGCCAATAGAGGCCTACATTGCCCCGCTCCTTTTAGGGATCGATGGTGTGCCGCCCGGAGGGCCGGCGATGCGTTCGTGCGCGACGGCCCCTTTCACGCGACGTGCAGCCTGCACGAGGTGCACTAATTGGTCGAGGATGACGGCGACCAGAATGACGGCGCCGACGATGATCCAATTCCAGTTTGGATTCAGCCGCCAGACTCGCCGGATCCCATCGGGGTCCATGTATTGGACCTGGAACATGTTGATGCCGTTGTCGATCACGCGCATGAGCGCGGCGCCAATCAAGATGCCGAAGATCGTGCCTTCACCGCCGCGCAACGAGCAGCCGCCCAGCACGGCAGCCGCGATCGCGTACAGCTCATACGAGATGCCGACCTGTTGCGACATTTGCCCGATGTAGGCGGAATAACAAACGCCCGCGACCCCTGCGGTGCCCGAAGAGATCACGTAGGTGAGTAGCTCGACGCGGTTGACGTTGATGCCTGAATAGTGAGCGGCTTCGCGGCTACCACCGATCGCGTAGATGTAGCGGCCCAGCACCGTGTAGTGCAGGACATACGCGCCGAGTGTCGCCACCACACCAAAGATGACGAGTGGCCAACCGATCAACGCTTCGTGTCCGAGATGCACGAGCCCACCGCTGGCTAGGTTCAGCAACGGTGAATCGCCCATGCTGATGACTCCGCCGTCGACGAGCGTTTGGGACACGCCGCGAATGAGCAGCATGCCGCCGAGGGTCACGATGAACGGCTGTAGCTTGAGTTTCGGCTTTCGCCCCTATGTCGATCCCGCGCGTCGGCTCGTCCAAGATTAGCACTTTCGGCGCCATCATCAGCCACTTAGCGAGCACGACCTTTTGCTGGTTGCCGCCGGATAAATTGACCACCGCCTGGTTGATCGACGGAGTCTTCGTGTTTAGGCGCTGCACGCCGCTTTCTGCGACCTTGCGTTCGGTCTTGCGATTGAGCCAGCCGAACCGGGAGTAGCTCGCTACGTTCGGGAGCGAGGTGTTTTGAAAGCATCTGCGATGGTCCGGCACCTCTGCCCACGGGCTTGGCGACACAAGTCGCCGTGGTGATCGACGTGTCGGCACAGAGCATGGCGATCTACCAAGACGGCTCGCCAATCGCTAATTGCGCGCTCGCGCACCCCCTGTCGGCGATCGACGACGTGAACAATTGGCTCGGCCACTCGAACTACGTTGCAGACGTCGATCTGTCGGGCACCTTCGACGAATTCCGGATCTACAGCGCCGCGTTGACGGCGAGCGAACTAAACGCCAGTTTCGTCGCAGGGCCTGACGCAAGCTTGTGACGGAGATTCAATGAGGTACGGCTGCAGTGTCCGCTAGGCGAAGAGCCAGCGTCTAGTTTGCGGCTTCTAGGCAGTGGCGGCGGATATAACGACGGAGCCCGGAATCGAGCTGTTCGTCGTAATACCGCTGCGCAGCGGCACGCGTTTCGGATCCCGGTCGTTCGATACAATCAGCGATGAGCGCGTAGCCGTCCTGCAAGACGTGAGCGTCTTCCGGATACTCTTCGCGATATTGCTCGAGCAATGCACGCAGCCCCGAAGCATCTTTCACATCCATGGCGCCGTTCAGATCGCCGATCAGGTTGTTTTCGCGAAAGATGCGCTGATGTTGTGGGGTGAGGGGATGAGGGACCATGCCCCGCGCTTCGACTTGGGCGGAGCCTACGGGCCGGATCGGCACGCCCTCCGCGGTGAATTGCGCGGGAGTGGTCTGCTGCGGCGGAGCCTCGACGAGAACCGGTGCTGGGTCGGCGCTGCGCTCGGCGGGCTCGAGCACGGCCTCGGGCACTACTGCCGATGGGCGCAGCAGCCAAACCATTGCACCCCAGCCGAGCAAAGCCAAGGCCACCCACCAACAGCGACGAACGGACGTGGTCGACATCAGGGCTTGGTGACGGTCCAGCTCACCGTCTGCACGGAGTTCTTCCAAGCCGTGGCGTGGCAGTAGTTCCCTTTGACTGCCGTGGGGCAGGTGCTGGCGCGGAGCTTGACCAGATCCATCGAGGCGTTGTCATACGCTTTGGCCGAGATCATATGTGTGCCGGAAGCGAGACCAGCCGTTGAGAAGCTCGGCCCGCCGTTGACGGTCGTCATGCCATCAATGGTCCAGTCCACACTAATCACGGCGGGGTCGATGACGTTCACCTTCAAGGTGGCTGCGTTGTTCGCCGCACCCTCTGGGGGTTCGGTGGAATCGATGGGCTTCACTGCGCGCCAAATGCTGAAGATCATCTGCTCGCGCGAGACCGAATTGAAGCTCGTATCGAGCGGGATCTTCGCGAGATCGGCGCCACCGAACAAGCTGTTCATCATCGAGTTGCAAGACGGGCGATACTGACCCGTGCCGAGGTAGCGGCTTCCTTGCCAGGTGCCTTGTACACCGGTCGCACCCTTGTCGGGCACCTTCAGACCCTTCTGAGTGGTGCCGAGCCAAAGGTCCCACTTGCCGTCGGTCGTGGTGCAATCGCCGGCGGAGTTCATCTCCGCTTCGGCCGTGCCGCTCGCACCGCAACTCGCCTTCTGTCCCTGGCAACCGGTTTGGCTGCCATACTCGTCGGCCAACTGGTGGAAGCCGTGCCCGCCCTCGTGCAACGCAGCGCCCGCGGCGTCATCACCGCCCCCTGACCAGAGCATGAGGTAGCTGCCCGTGTTTTCCCATTTGTTCTGGTTGAGGACGACAGCCTTCCAATCAACTTCGAACGTAGCCGGAACCTTTGCCTTGATGTAGGCGTTCACCTTCGTCTCGTTGACTTTCGCCAAACGATCACCGCCGTTCCCGCCGTCGAATGCGGTGGGTCCGTTGCCGATGCCGTCGCTTTCGCTAATGGCTTTCATCACGCAAATGTTGACGAAGTTGCGGTAGCGTCCGTACGGCTCGCCACTCTCATGCTCGAAGCGACGCTTGAGCGCGGCCTCGATGTGAGTCTTCAGTGTCGTCTCGACGGTGGTTGCGCTGTAACCATCAGCGACAATGAGATAGTTCACGCGGTTCTTCGGATTGCCGTGGTTCTCGACGGCCCAGCCCTCGGCTCCACAATCGAGAGGTGGTATTGCGGGTGCGCCGCCAGAGCCGCCACCAGGCATGAACGGTGACCCCCCAGAGCCTGCGCCGGGACCAGCTCCGCCCACCGCCGGGGCACCGCCGTTCACGGGTGCTTGCCCGCCAGTCCCGCCGACACTGCTCGCTGGAGCGCCGGCAACGCTGCCGCTGCCTGCGGTAATGCTCGCGCTCCCGCCACTGCCGGCAACCGCCATGACGGGCGCAGCGCCAGCTTGCGACCCACTCCTGCCACCAGCAGCAGCGCCGGTATCCGTACCGTCTTGCGCGCCGCAGGCAACGCTGAAGGGGAGAAGCAGCAACGGCGCTCGTTTGAAAGATAATCTGCTACTTCGTGCGCAAGACGCGCCCGTGAGCGATGCATTCCGGAAAAATTCAGTCAATCTCGAAGCGTACGGAGACTGCTCAGGGCGCATGAGCAGAAAGTGCCCGCGTCGGCTTTTCGTTGATCAAAATTCTCGGTTCGCCCAGGGGCGACCTGTGGGTAGCGCTAAGTAAATCCGCTTTCGCGATCTGCCGTGTCAGCGGCCGGGCAGGCGCAATTCGCCTCGGCGATCACGCTCGCTCGGCGGGGCAGCCTGCTGACCGGAGATTTCTTCATTCGGTTCGGGGGTTAGCAGACGGTTTGAAGAGCACCTCGTTCGGTGGAACCACGCCGATACTTTGAAGGAACCCGAGCCGGTCGGTCTCGAGCGCTGCAGCGACGATCTTGCCGCTCCGAACGTGGAAAATCGCGTTGCCCGTGTTCGTCAGCGACCGCTCGGTAGGCGTTACGCCCCGAAACGGCCCGCGGTGCGTGCCGGTCCAGTGCCAGCGAACGGCTACCTGGTTGCCTTCGCTGAGGATGTCGTCGATGACGTACGTGAGATCGGGAAAGGCGGTGTGCAGGCGGGTCATCACTTGCTTGAAGGCGTTCGGCCCGCGTTCACCGCTCGTATCGACATACTCCTCATCGATGAGCTGTTCGATGACGGCTGCTTGGGCGCGGTTGAGTCCTTCTTCGAATAGCCGGCGGACGACGTCTTTGTTGGAGGTCAGGGACGACGAGTTCATGGGAACGGTCCTTTCTGGTGTGCCCGCGTTGCAGCCGCTAGCGATAAAACCTGCGAAAATGAGGGCGGTTAGCGAGGAGCGGCGAGCCATGGTGAAGATGTCTAAGCCTCTCACGTGCTCATGGCCAGTTATGATTCGTGAGCTAAACCATCACTAATGATGAGCTTGTCCGGCATCGACTTGAACCTGCTGCTCGTGCTTCACACGGTGTTGCGCGAACGCAACGTGGCGCGCGCGGCAAAACGTTTGAACGTGACCGCATCGGCGGTGAGCAACGCGCTCGCTCGCCTGCGCGCTTCCCTCGATGATCCACTGACAATCCGCAACGGCCGCGGCATCGTGCCGACACCCCGGGCCGCCGAGCTCGAGCCCGTGTTGGCGCGTGCTCTCGGCGAGCTCGAGCGAGCGGTGAGTACCCGCGCGTTCGATCCGGCGAGTTGCGATCGCGTGTTCACGCTCGCCGTGGCGGATGTCGGGCAGTGGGTACGCCTCCCGCGCGTGGTGGGCGAGCTCGCCCGAGAAATGCCGCGCGCCCGCTTGCGCGTAGTCAGCGTTGATGCGCTCCACGGCGCCGGAGGTCTCGCGGGAGGCGCAGCAGACGTGCTGATCGGCGTCGGGGAACCCGGTCCTGGCATCCATGTTCAGCCGCTCTATGAGGAGCGGGTTCTGCTCGTAGCCCGCGCGGGTCACCCGCAAGCGAAGTCCAAAGTATCGAAGAGAGTGCTAGCGACGCTCGAGCACGTGGAAGTGCACGTGTCACCCGGCAAGGGCAGCCGCCCGCTCGCTGCGAGCTACGCGGAACTTCACATTCCGCGCCAAGTCGCCGTTTTCGTGCCGACCTTCACGGCCGCCGCCGCAGTCGTGTCGAAGACCGACTTGGTCGCTTCGCTGCCCGGCACGCTGCTCGAAACTCTGGCTGAACCTCTGGCTTTGCGCGCGGTCGCGACGCCGCTACGCCCCGTCAGCGCGACCATCAATCTGCTCTGGCACGAACGCACCGACGCCGACCCAGCGCTGCGCGCATTTCGCGGCGTGATCGTGAATGGAGGGGAGGGGGCGATCGCGATCCCGCAGCGCACCTCGAAGTCGCGCTGAGTTCCCGCCTTTGTATGCTCGCGAGGCGCGCCTCGCGCTCGTCAAGGTTCAGCCGCGGCGCAGGCTCCGAGCAGCACGGACAGCGATTTCGGATTGGTATCGCAGGTGACGACGTCGGGGCGGCCGTCGGCGTTGAAGTCGGCGATCGTGGGGAGGATCGGAAAGGTGCCGACCGCGAATGCCACTCGTCCCTCGAAGGTTCCGTCGCCCTTGCCGAAGAAGAGCCGAGTGCTGGCCGAGAGGTAGTTGGTCACGACCAAGTCGGCGATGCCATCCAGGTCGATATCGCCCAAAGCCACGCCTTCGACGCTCGACCCGGCGGACAAGATCACGGGCTGGGCGAAGGTCCCATCGCCCTTGCCGGAGAGGATCGTGACCTCGCCGGTGCCGACCACGAGATCGAGCTTGTCGTTGCCGTCCACATCGCCGAGGGCAAGTGACATCGGCCAGCCGTCGACCGCAGTGGCCAGCGGAGCCGCGAATGTGCCGTCACCCTTGCCGAGCAGAATGTGCACGGCCAACGGGGTGACCGTTCCAAGCACGATGTCGGTTTTGCCATCGTCATTGAGATCGCCCAGGGCCAGCGATTTGGCCTCTCCGACGCCGTACGCGACGGGCGTCCCAAAGGTTCCTTTGCCCGTGCTCAACAGGACGCGGATCCCCGTGCCATCGGCCACCACGAGGTCGGGCCCACCCTGACCATCGAGATCCCCGAGGGCCAAATCGAGCGGACCCCTGCCGACTACGTAGTCCGTTGGTTTCTTGAACGTGCCATCGCCGTTGTTCAGCATCACCCTGACGTTGGTGGCTCCCTCACTTTCATCGGCGCCTGCGGCCACGACATCCGGCACGCCGTCTGCGTCGAGGTCGGCGCTTGCAAGCGCCGTCGCGCCGCTGAAAAACGGCCACATCTCTTCCAACGCAGTAAACGTTCCATCACCCACTCCGAGTCTCACGTTCACACCGCCGCCGCCGGAGGGGCCCTTCGACGCCAGCGCGACGTCGAGCTTCTTGTCGTTGTTGAAGTCCGCCACCACCATTGACCTGACATCTGGGGCCCCCGGGGCAACCGGTGCGTGGACGAGAGACCACGGGCAGCTCTCGTCGCCTCCGTACTTGCGTACTGCCACGTCCGAGGGAGCGCTGGCTGGGCCATAGGCGATCAGCTCTTCGCCTGCAGTGATGACGAGTACGCCGTGGGCAGCCGCGATGTTCAAGCGGCTCTGCCCCACGGTCGCGAAGGCGGTACCGGTGTTCTCGGACCAGGCGACCTTGCCGGTGGTCGCGTCGAGTGCGTAGAGCGTTCCGATTGAGGAGCCAACGAATACGGTGCCGCTGACAATGAAGCCGGGAGCGAGGACGTCGCCCTCCTCCGGCGCAAAGCTCCAAGCGGTCGCGCCGGAAACCAGGGGCTTTGCCTGGAGCGTGTTGCCGACGCTGGTGAGCTCGATGCCGTGGCCCAAGGCAGGCGGAGTATTGCTGACGAACGTCCCCAGGGCGTTGCCCGTGCGCGTGTCGACGAGCGCGTTGTTGCTCGCACTCTCGAGGGTCTCGTAAAGGGTGTGTTCGAACAAGACCGCGGTGCTGGAGGGGTAGCAGGGTTCGTCTGAGCCTTGCTTCCACTTCGAGCTACCGTCGTGGTTGATCGCCGTACCGTTGCCGCAAGCGTCGAAGGCGAACAGGCCCTCGGCGGAAGCCGCGGGTAGGCCGCCGGCGGACGCGGCGGACCATTTCAACGCTCCGCTGGTCTCGTCATGAGCGAACAGAGTGGCTGCGGTTCCGAAGACGGTCGTGTACAGCGTTCCGCCGAATGCTACGGGGTGCTGTGCGTCGAACGTTTGGTTTGGATCCATTTGGACCTGCCATTCGGGCGCTCCGCTGATGGCGTTGAACGTCCGAATCGTCATGCCAGGCATCGCGTTACTCCCGCGGTCGACTTCGAAGACCCGTCCGTCTTCGTATGCCAAATCGCCGAAGGTTGCTTCTCCCAGGTCGGCGCTCCAGGCAGAGGCACCGGTGACTCGGTCGAAGGCCAGCAAGCGCGTGGGCAAAGTATCGGTGGCGTTGACCGTGACGTAGATGAAATCACCCACCAACAGGGGATAGGAGAGGGTTTGCCCGAGAGAGACCCTCCAGAGTTGGCGGAGCGGCGGAACGAGCGCTTCATCTTCGATGAAATTGGTGTGGGCCGGGTTGGCGAGAAAATTCGTGAACTCCGAGCTGCTGACTGGCGAACCGCCGGATGAAGCACCTGCTGAGCCGTTCGGAGTCGCGCCGGCTCCGCCGTTCTCGTTCGGCGCGTGAGCCGCGTCGGGCGAAGACCCATCCGGGACATCCGCGGGCTGCGCTTTCCTGGGCGCGCGCTCGCTGCACGAAACCGCGAGCGTGACCAGCGTGGCCACCACGAGCGCGCTTCCCCGCACGCGCCACAACGCCCGACCCATGTCAATCATCTCGCGCCCCACAATGGGCTGCAGTCTGGCAGGAAGCCGGTCTCTCGGCAATCATGGCTTCTCGCGCACGGCCTTCCTGCGAAGGCATGACCGACGGACAAAGGCTCGTCAGGGAGACCACGAATCATTTCACTGAGTGGGCGCACGGCCGACGTCCGATCACTCTGCCGCCTCGTGGCGGGGGCTCACGCCAACGAATCGAGGTAGTCTGCTGATCGATGAGCTACCTCTTGCTCGGGTTCGAGCCACGCCGATCTTCTCGGATTTGGGCGAACCTGAAAGTGGGCCTCCTGGGTGGCGGCCTGCTCATTTTCGGCTTATCGCTGGTGCAGCGTGGGTATTCGGGAGCGCCGTCGTTCGAGGCGCTCCGCGTGGCAGAAGGACCCGTCGTGAGCCACGAATACGGTCGAGCCCGGAGTACGCAACTCATCTATTTCAAACTCGGGCGCCAGGGTGCCGCATTCGCCTATCCGGATTGGGCTCCGGACTACGAGGGCGTGCGCCGTCTGGTCGAAAGCGGACGAGCTCCGTTGCGCATCTGGTACTCCGGGGGGGCTGTTTGGCAGGTGGGCACCGAAACAGCGATCCTCGTGTCTTACGAAGCGATGGTCAACGCCCGGCAAAGTAGCTACCTCGTCGACCGAGTGCTCGGCGTGATTTTTAGCGCCTTGGGTGGCTACGCACTGGGTTTCTTGGCCCTGCGCGCGTGGCGCGCCGTCCGTCGCGCTCGCTGACAATCGCGGGTCTCGCCGGGGAGAGGCTTACCGCAGTACGCGCCAGTTGTCGCGAGCTAGGCGCCGCGCTGTGGGTTTTTCGCTCGCTGGGCGCAAGGTTGCGCCCTTACATGCGACCCTTGAGGTGGTTCTCGACATGCCACTCCGAGGGCGGGTAGCTTCGCCCTTTCCCTCAATGCTAGTTGGATCCGCGATCATGACAAATCCGGCTCAGGACGATCGCCTGCTCTCTGGTAAGCCAGAGCTCGGCATCACCATATTCGTGCTCGGAGCCGCGACGATGGTGATCGAAATCATGGGTACGCGGGTGATTGGTCCGGTCTTTGGTGTCGGTCTCTTCGTCTGGTCTGCCCTTCTGTCCGTGACCTTGGGTGCACTCGCGGTTGGTTACTATTGTGGAGGTGTGCTCGCCGACAAAATGGGGAACCCGCGACTTCTCGGGACTCTCGCGCTGGCAACTGGCGTGCTCTTGGCGCTCGTTCCTCTGCTCAGCCACACAGTCCTGAGCGCAACCGAAGCCCTAGGTCCACGCTGGGGGGCACTTGGCAGTGCGGTGCTGCTCTTTGGCCCGTCACTCACTGTGCTCGGCATGACCGGACCGGTCGCCGTGCGCCGTGCGACTCAGGATTTGCGCCTTGCCGGTCGCAGCGTGGGATCGATCTACGCCGTGTCTACGAGCGGAAGCGTCCTGGGGACGCTCGGCTTGGTATACGGCATTATTCCTGCGTTCGAAACACGGGATATTCTGCTCGGGACTTCAGCCCTGCTCATTTTGTTGGGAGCGGCTTCGCTTGCTTGGCGCAAGCAGCCGGCGGCTTTCCTGGGCATGCTGCTGCCCGTGATTGGCGCGAGCGCTTCCGACCGGCCTCTGCCGAATGGGTTTTCCATCCTTGATCGATCACAGAGCATCTACGGGCTCGTTGAAGTAATCGAAGACAAGAACCGCGCAGTCAGGTTCTTGCGTTCGGATCACTCCATTATCGGCGCCCAGTTCCAGTCCGACGGGTCGCCGGCGTTCGCTTTCGTTCACGTTTTGGAAGCGGTTCGCTTTCTGCGGCCGCAGGCGCGCGACGCGCTTCAAATCGGCTTGGGTATCGGCTCGCTACCACGCGCGTTAAGTTCTCACGGAATCCGTTTCGATACCGTAGAAATCGATCCTGCGGTAGCGCGTTTTGCAAACCAATACTTCGGCTTTCGTGCGAACGGCGACGTGCACGAAGAAGACGCACGCACTTACATCCGTCACACGCAACGGCGATACGACATCGTAGTCCACGATACGTTTACGGGCGGGACTACGCCGGAACATCTACTTTCGCTCGAAGTGCTGCAGCGCATCAGTGCTTTATTGCGCCCTTCGGGCGTGTTGGCGCTCAACTTCATCGGCTATCATGAGGGCGCGCACGCGGAGGCCAGCTTTGCTGTCGCGCGTACGATGCGAGCCGTCTTTGCGCATGTGCGTGTATTTCGAGACGCGCCGTTGACCGAAGAGCCCGAGAATCCCGGCAACCTGTTGTTTTTTGCTTCGAATGATGAGCTCCAATTTGATATCCCCGCCGGTACTCAGTTTGAGAGCGAAGCCTGTGCACAGATCCTTCTGTCCTTTCAATCCTGGGAAGTGCTGACGAGCATGCCAAGCGGAGGACTCATCACGGACGCGAGAAACCCACTCTCGCGTCTACAAATGCCCGCTACGGAAAAACACTTCTGGGCGATGAACGAGCTGATACCGCGCGAGGTCTGGTTGCATTGATTGGCTGTCGGCTACTGTTGGACGCACAGGATGAAGCCGCTCGCGCCGCACGTCTCGCTTGCCACTGTGGTGAGGTCAGGCGTCACGAAATTGCCAAAACCGTTGCCGCCGTCCGTCGTCCAGCTGTTGCAGGTGCCTTCTGAAGCGGAGGGATTATCGGCAATCGTAGTCCAATCGAGCCTGAAACCTGCCCAGGGGTAGGTGCCGGTCGATGGGAACAGATCGGCATAGACCTCGAGGCGCTTGCCAACCCGAACACCAAGCAGGGCCACCGCGTCTGTGCGCCAAACCAACTCACTGCTCTCATTGTAGTAGTGCCTGTACTTGTGCAGTACCCAGTCCAATTGTTGGTCACCGAGTAGAGGCGTTACAGTCGCGCGCCTCGTCTTTCCGACGATCAGCGCCTTCCATCCGGCACCGAATTGCGACACGCAAGTGGCATCAGCACCAGAAATCCCACCAAGATTTGCGGACAGGGGGATTGCGGTAAACGTGGGGCGGATGAACTTCTTCTCATAGTACCCCGCGCACTCCGGATCACAGGCGCCGAGCGCTGTCGCGCCAGGGGCTGCCTCATCACAGGTTTCGGGACCATTCCGCACTCCGTCTCCGCAATACGGTGCCTTCTTGCATCGATCTGTGCAGAGCTCCGGGCCGTATGCATTCGAGTCGTTTGACGGCCCGAGATCGCAGTCCTCGCCCGGGTCGAGCTTGCCGTTGCCACAACTCAGCGAGCCCGAGTTGCCTTCGCCGCCTAAGCCTGCCTCGCCGGCTTCGCCCTCAGTTGTCGTTCCTGCCTGCCCTTGAGGTTCAAAGCTGCTCGTCATTCCGCCAATTGCTGGACCTTGATCGCCCACGGTTCCCGCTTCGCCGGCATCCCCGCCTTCGTTCCCAGAGTTGCCAGCCCCACCACCTCCACCGGCGGGGCAGGTTCGGGTCGTGTAGCACGACCTGAATGGGTCGGAACAGGCGCCTAGAAATTGGGAAAGGCAGACAACACCGCACGCAGCAACGGCTAGACAACAGTTCCAGTTCATTGTTGACGTTCTCCGGCTTTCAATTAGTCGCGGGATGAGGGGGATATTGCAACAGTCGGTGATGGGCGCAATCCGCGCGTGAAGTACCCAAGGCCGGCGGGCAAAAAGCTGAGTGTCGTTCTGAGGTATCGGTCGACCTGTCGGGCAGTTTCCGGAAATTGGGCGAACTGCAACGGCATGGTCCCGTTTGCTCGACTAGAGACCATCCTCCTGGAAGCGTGATTCGCCGCATGCTCGCGTCGGCCGCAGTGCTATCGGTCGACAAGCAGTTCCGACATGCATGTTTATCGGGATCTTGCAAGCATCGCGAGCGAGCCGCCGGTTTCGGCCTCAAAGGGGCTCGTTCGCGAGCCCGGCGCCGTCGCTTGATAGAAGGTTAGTGACGTTGCGGCTCACTGCGCCTAAGGCGGCGACACCCGCATGACGAACGCGCCCCCGATGGCGCCTCCGGCGATGTACAGCTTTCCGTCGCGGGAAAGCACGAGACTGGTCGCGGCTGAGGTGCCGCGCTGGTTCAATGGTTCGCCCCACAGCAGCTTGCCGTTGCGATCATACTGCGCGAGGTAAGTGTCGTAATAGGCCTTCCCGAAGTCATTGGCCATTCCGACGATGAAGATGCTTTCGTGCGTGTCGACCACTAGTTCGTCGGCCGTAAATAGCTGCTCGGTGAGCGTTGTGGTCCAGACGATGCCCGTCGCGCGTGAGAAACGCCAGAGCAGGCGACGCATGGTGGCCCGGTCGTACCTGAGGAACAGGAGCTCACCGTTGCTGTCGAATGCCAGATGATCGGGAGATTGGTCCACAGGGCCGAGCAGCTTGTCGGAGACCGGGTCACCGTTCGTGGACCATTCCGTCAAGAACGTGCTGGTTCCATTGCTGGTCAAGGCCAAGATATCGCCGGCAGCGTCAATGCTCGGCGGGCCAACACCTGTCTTGTCTTTCGGCGTGAACCTCCACAGCACGTCTCCGTTCGGCGAGTACTTCAAGACCTCGTTTGCGCCCGTCGACAGCACCGCGTTGCCGTTTGCATCCGCCGCAACACCCGCCGAGCGGAACAACCCGTCGACGTCCCGCAACCAGAGCAGCTTGCCGGCTGGCGTCAGCTTGAAGAGCAACGGGTGGGTCAAGCTAGTGATGCGATCGCTAATCGAGCCCGCGATGAAGATGTTGTCGTTTCCGTCCGTCGCCAGGCCTTCCGCGAAATCCGCGTCACTAGCGGGGAGCTCCTGAACCCAAACGAGTTGTCCATCTGGCGTGTAGTCGGCCACGACGAGACCACCTACGCCCCCTCGTCCGGCCAAAATTACGTGGCCCTGGCTGTTCAAAGTGATCAGGTAAGAATTGACGGTCTCACCCGAGTTGAGCTCCTGACACCAATCGCCCGCCGCCATCGCGCATGGCCGCGAAAGGTTGCTTGTTGGACCGGATTGTGAGGCCCCTCCGACAGGCGCGTCTCCGCCCAACCCAGCGCTGAGTGCAGCTTGAGCTCCACCGGACCCGCCACTCGCACCGCCGAGCGCGCCGAGCGTTCCACTTCCGCCCAGCTGCGAGCTCGGATCACCACCAGAGGCCGTCGTGCCACCGCCGCCGACTGAGCGCGGGGCTGGCGTTCCCGGCTCGGCTCCGGCAGAAGAGCCCGCGCCCCCAAGCTCACCCGCCGAGGAACGCCGCGCCTCGCCGCCGCAACCGCACAAAACGAGCAGCGCGACGCCAAGCACCCTCGCTCGCGGCGTGGCCCAACTCAGCTGCAACGACCCCACGACGTTCATCGCCCGCATCGTGTCTATGCCTTATCACAGAGCATCCCCCACGAGCACGTCGCTTGTCTTGGACTTGGGTTTGGTAAGCGGGCGAGGCTCGCATTGCCCGTCGCGTAGCCCGCATCCCGAAGGATTTCTCGCGAACGAGTGATCGCAGCGTCGTGCTTGGTCCCATACAGCAAGATCTGCTCAGTCAGACGTGGAGCGCGGCGTGCGCCGCGCGAGATGAGCCGTCAATTCGAGCCGAGCCAACGAACTTAAGCGTCTGCCGCGCCGAGGGACGCCGCAGGCCACGGCGGCACCAGCCAAGGCGCGATCAGGGCTACGCGGCGCGCTGCACCGTCCGCGCCCGCTGACCCAACCAATCAAGCATGCGAGCCAGCGAAGCGCGCGGTGACTCGCGTCGAACGGCATCGCCCGCGCCAACCGCTACCCAAGGCGTGGCCTCACTTGCGTTCGTGGTTTCTAAGTTTCCAATATCGTTCGTGTTTTTGGCTAAGCCGCGAGCCCACGAGCCGTCCGTAGCGCGAGCGGCCACTATGGTACGGCGGACGTACCGCAACTCGAGCATGGTCGGCAGCAGCAAACTCATCCGCGTCGTAGGCGGCAAGGGGGAAGCAATGGAGCGCCCCCGCGCGTTCGCGCCTGACGAGCTTGTGCGCGGCCTCAAGGCGACGGAGCCGTGGGCCGAGCGCGCGTTCGTGCACGCCGAGAACGCGCACGTGGAGCGCATGCTGACGCGCATGCTCGGATTTACTGCGGAGCTCGACGACCTGACGCAGGAAGTGTTCATTCGTGCCTTCGCTCGCATCGGCGATCTGCGCGAACCCGAGTCACTGCGTGCTTGGCTCAGCTCGATTGCGGTGTTCGTCGCGCGCGAAGCGATTCGTCGCAAGCGGCGGCGCCGCTGGCTCATCTTGCTGCCTGCGGAGGAACGGGCAGAACCGCCTGCGAGTGGCGCTTCGTTCGAGGCTCGGACGGCGCTGCGTGTGCTGTATGAGGTTTTGGATGGCTTCGGCGCGGACGAGCGCATCGCCTTCACGCTGCGCTTCGTCGAAGGTATGGAGCTCAGCGAGGTGGCTGACGCTTGTCAGGTCTCGCTCGCGACGATCAAGCGGCGTCTGAAGCGCGCCAGCGACGACTTTTACCTGCGGGGGCGCGCGCGCGCCGAGCTCGTGGATTGGTTCGA
>Ga0164241_10002115_pt1 | contig 22311 bp, 21 predicted proteins | sample OricomyardsoilBY_FD_108780 | JGI IMG/M metagenome (GOLD analysis project Ga0164241, IMG submission 108780) | Backyard soil microbial communities from Emeryville, California, USA - Original compost - Back yard soil (BY) | ecosystem: Environmental > Terrestrial > Soil > Unclassified | place: USA... | reverse complement strand
GAATGACATTTGATCCAAAACTTTCTTTACAAATGATCCAATAAGCCTTGGTTTTTATCACAGTTCATTGCGAGGGAGCCACAATGATGAACATGTAACTTTTTGCGACCGAAACAATCCCCTTCACACGTCATTCCTTGCAACCATCTCCGATAAATTCCTTCCACCCACCTCACACCTTCACCATCCTCCCTCCCACCTCCAACGTCATGCTACGTTTAAGCACCATAAGGTTCTTGCAATTCTTGTTTCAAAACCAAAGCGCGCGGAGATCCAGTCCGCCGGTTGGCGGAGCGTAAACTAATCCCGATGGTACCATCGGGATCATGCGCAGTGTCGCTGGTGCCCTTTTCTTTTGGTTCGTTTTTTTGACGCAAGTCGAAAGCCGCAAGGCTGTAGATCCCGCGCGCAACTGCGGGGCAAAAGAAAATGAACGTCACGGGTATGCCTTATTATATTTTACCAAGCGTCTTAGTCCGTGCGATGCAAAAAGAAAGTCCTTAGCTCACTGCAATAAGGCGTTTGTTATGAAGTATTAAGGAATGAAAATCACCTGGCCGGGATGAATGAGCTCGGGATCTTTGATTTTGTCCTTATTGGCCTTATAGATGATATTCCAATCGTTGGCATCGCCATAAAATTGTCTTGCAATTTTAGACAGGCTGTCTCCGGTCTTGATGGTGTACGTGCGGGTCGGCAGCTGCGCAGGCCTGAATGGCGTATTTACATGTGCCGCCGGTTTACCTTCTGCACGTTTTTCAATCCCTTTCTTAAAAAAATCCATGAGTCCCATGCGCTAGTTGTTTCTATGCAAGCACTCCAACGGCATGCCACGTTGTGGCCATAGCCAGTCAATTGAATGTGAACGCGAGTAAAGAACAATAATCCCCATTCTTCCTGCATGTGTAGAATGACATTGGAGTCTCAAATTAGGTAGAGGTGCACCGTGAGCGAAGCGAAGCAACGTAGCCAGCGGGCGCTTGCGCCAACTTGGGTTTAATTTTTACAAAGCTCTATCGTGCGCAAAGATCCCTCTGCTTCAGTCTAACAATGCATCGCAGATTGCATGTAAGGGGATTGCTTCGTCGCTGCGCTTGCTTCTCCGCTTGGCGGCGGATTCAGCAAGCTCCGTTCCTCGCAATGACGTTGAAAAAAATGTCGGAACGCCGAATTTCGAATGTCGAATATCGACCGCTAGTGAATAAATTAACTTCGACATTCGGAGTTCGACATTGGATACCTGTCTGCCGACAGGCAGGTTCGACATCCCACCCTACCGCAATTCGTGTCCTTATTTCTGATATTCAATTTTAGTAATCCTCCAAACAAATTCCCCGGTACCAGTTTTCACAATCGCTTCCTCCCCTACTTCTTTTTTCAACATCGCAATCGCCATAGGCGAATCCATCGAAATGTAGTCGGTCGCCCCAATGAGTTCTTCACCACCCACAATACGAAGACGTTTCTTTAAGCCTTTTGTTCCCGATAGCCATCGGGATTCAATTTCCACCCACGCTCCAAACATCACTTTGCCTTCCTGGAAGGGTGAATAGTTTACCACTTTGAGGTCGTCGATGCATTTGCGTAAATACAGGATGCGCTTGTCAATTTCGCGAAGGCGTTTTTTATTGTAATGATAGTCGGCGTTTTCAGAACGATCGCCCAAGCTGGCCGCCCACGTAACTTTCGCCGTGGTGTCTGGCCGCTCCACCCGCCACAGATGATCCAACTCAGCTTTCAACTTTTCCAACCCTTCGGGGGTAATCAACATTGTCTTCATAATTGCTTTCCATTGAGGATGGAATCGTAAAGTTAATCAGGAAAAGTTTTCCTTGCTGACTTTTTGCCGTCATTGCGCCTGCATGCCGAAGTAAGCGTAGGCATGAGGGAGGTTACAATAAATTCCAATGCTTGTCGACCGAAGCCCTGCCTGCCGGTAGGCAAGAATCCCCTTCACACGTCATTGTTCACAATCATCTCCGATAAATTATTGTACAATCCCTTACACCTACTAAACACCCTGATCTAGGGAAGGTCTAACTATACATCGCAGAATACCAGTATGGGAATTGCTTCACGCGGAAAAATTTTGTGGAATTAGTTGTGGCCGCGTTCGCAATGACGTTGAAAATTAACACGACAAACGATCATACCCATCATAAAAATCAAGTCCATCACAGTTCAGACAATTACTCACAAGCCCCCTTCGTATCCCCATGCCGTTCATGTGCAGGCCATGCTGATTCGGAAATCGTAATCGTCTGGAAGTTGTCGCGATTACCGGGCGGATGATGACAGATGGTAATTTTTTTGTCTCCATCATCCTTCTTTTCTTCCACCGGCTTCGGCTCTTCTTTCTTTTCTTCAACAGGTTTAACCTCTTCCTTCTTTTCTTCTACAACAGGCTGCACCTCCTCCTTCTTCTCTTCAACCGGCTTAACCTCCTCTTTCTTTTCTTCCACTTTAGGTTCAACCACTGCTGGAACTACGGGTGCAACGACCGGCACCACGACCGGTGCTACTACTGGCTGGCAAACAAATGTCATTGACTTCGTAACAGAACCGGAACGATTGGCCACCGTGATGTTGAATGTGGTATTGTCTGTAAACGGAACGTTGGAAATCCGGATGAGATCATTGGCATAATCAAAATTAACGGATACCCCGTTTTGTGTCACCGTAACGTTGGATTTCTCCAACGCATTTTTAACAGATGCTTCAATGGTTGCAATACAATTGTCGGTTGTAACAGATGACGATGATGGTGAGGTAATCACAAGCTCAGGTGCAGGAACTACAGGACACGAACCTTGTGTATCACCGTGCGCCGCATGCGCTGCCCATGCTGGTTCGGGAATGGTGAGCTCCTGCGGATTGGAAGTATTGCCAGGAGGATAGTGACAAATCAAAATTTCCTTTGGCTTACAAATGAAGGTGACCGTCTCACTGAAGGAACTTACACTGTTTGTTGCTTTGATGACAAACGTTGCTGTTTCAGTAAACGCAAGGTCACTGATTTTTACTGTTCCATCTGCATACTCAAATTCAACAACGTTTCCGTTTTGTGTTACACTGATGAATTCTTTGGCAGATACATTTTGAACAACAGCACTCACCGATGCTTTGCAATCTTCAACCGTAACAGAACTTGCTGTCGGTGTGGTGATTCTCACAAGCGGAGGTAAAAGCACCGGGCACGTTCCCTGTGTATCACCATGCGCCGCATGCGCTGCCCAATCGGTTTCAGCAATGCTGATAGTTTGTCGCGCCGCCCCTGCTTCAGCATGACAAATCGTGATCATCTTTACAGGAGGCTGACAAAGGAACGAAGCTGTCTGCGATATGCTTCCGGAAACATTTTTGGCCGTGATCACAACATTCACAGTGCCGGTGAATGTAATGTTCGAAACGGTGATCGCATTATCAGCATACGTAAAGTCTACCGCCTTGCCATTTTGTGTTACAGCAATCTCTTCTTTCGTTGTAATATTTTCTGTAGACGCTGTTACCGATACGACACAATTTTCCTGCACATGTGTTGGTGCAGCAGAGGGATTAATCTTCACGACAGGTGGCAAAATTACAGGACATGTTCCTTGTGTATCACCATGACCTTCATGCTCACCCCACGCTGTCTCCGGAATGTTTATTGTTTGAGGTACGGCCCCGGCCACCTTATGACAGATCGTAATCATTCTCACCACAGGTTGACAAATGAATGACGCAGTTTGAGATGATGTTCCCGATACGTTCGTCGCCGTGATCACAAAATTCGCTGTTCCCGTAAACGTTACATTGGAAATTGTTACAGTCTTATTCGCAAAAACAAAATCAACAGGGTTTCCATTTTGTGTCACTGCAATGCCTTGCTTGTTGGTAATGTTTTCTATTGAAGCCGTAACAGAAGCAACACAATTTTCTACTGTCAATGCTGCCGAAGCTGGTGAGGTAATTCTCACCACAGGCGGCAATATCACCGGACAAGCTCCTTGTGTGTCACCATGACCCGCATGTGCGGCCCATACTGTCTCAGGAATATTGATGGTTTGTGGCTCAGTTCCCGCTTCGTGATGACAAATCGTGATCATCCTTACCGGTGGCTGACAAACGAAGGTAGTAGTTTGAGATGCTGACCCGGATGAATTAATTGCTGTGACTACGAAGGTTGCCGATCCGGTAAACGAAATATCAGAAACGGTAACCGTATTCGAAGCAAATGTAAAGTTGACGGGATTTCCATTTTGAGTGACCTTAATGTTTTCACGTGCTGTAATATTTTCAACGGTGGCAGTAACAGATGCCGAACAATTTTCCAATGTTGTAGGCGAACCTGCAGGCAATGTAATTCTAACAACAGGCGGTAAAATCACAGGACAAGTTCCGCGGGCATCGCCATGAGCCGCGTGCGCATTCCATTCGCTCTCAGGAATGTCAATAGTTTGAGGAGCTGCTCCGCCACGGGTATGACATATCGTGATCATTTGAATCGGAGGCTGGCAAACAAACGACACACTTTCGGTAACCCTTCCTGCCGTGTTCGTTGCTGTGATAACAAAATTGGCCGTGCCCGTGAATTCAATGTTTGACACTGTAACGGTACCATTCACAAAACTGAAATTAACAGGCGTTCCGCTTTGAGTAACCGTAATACCTTGTTGGGTAGGTACGTTTCCAACGACTGCCGCAACGGTAGCAACACAATTCGTTAGTATAACGGGAGATGATGTAGGAGAAATGATTCGAATCACGGGCCGCAACACTACGCGTGGTTGCACAACGGGACATGCACCCTGACGATCACCGTGAGCAGCATGTGCAGCCCAATCCGTTTCAGGAATGCTGATCGATTGTTGTACACTGCCATCGTTATGACAAATCACAATCATTCTTACCGGTGGCGGCGGACAAATAAAAGAAATTGTTTCGGTCGCTGTTCCGGCACTGTTGGTTGCCGTGATCACATAGTTTGCTGTTCCGGTAAATGATGAACCCGATAACGTGAGATTGTTACCGATATATCGGAAATTCTGAGCGATACCATTTTGAGTGACCGTGATTCCTTGCCGGCCGTTCATGTTCCGGATCGTTGCTGTAATAACCGCCATACAATTCTCAACCGTTACCGGAGAACTGGTAGGAGATGTCACTGTGATTATAGGAGGTTCTACAACTGCAGGTGTGGGTATTACTATCGGAGCTGGTGTAGGTTGATAGGATGGTGTTACGCTGGATTGTGAATTTCCATTTCCGCCAATCAATTTTCCTAACCCAAATTGCAAACTCACCTGCGCGTAATGGTACACATCATTTCTTGAGTCGAGTTCATTATTATCATTCCATTGATTCCCATCAAGAAGATCAGTACCGGTGAAACCCACTTTGTGTTCAATGCCAAGTTGAAAGCGCTTGCTGAGTTGTATGGCAAATCCTGCACCTACTGTTGGTGTGAATGCCCATTTTCTTTTTTCTCCTGCTTCACCATAGGTTTCGTAGGCGCCATCCCGCATATCCTTGAGACTTTTTTTAATAGCATCTTTCCCAGCCGTCTCATCAATGGAATTATAAGTATAAAGATTTCCCGATGCGTCAAGTTGATCCATGGTAGTCAGGAATTGCGTAGCTCCCAATCCTCCGAAAACATAAAGATTGATTCCCGTTGCTGCGCGCAAACGATTTAGCGAAACAAGCAAAGCTCCGGATACGTCACTAATATCTGTATTGTAGTTTTGAAACACATAATTATTACCTCCCGGAAGTGATGCGTAGTTTGGATTTCCAGCAGTTCCATTTAAAGAAGTGTTATTAAGAATCCGGTAGTCACGGGTTATTCCCAAGCCAAGTGAAGATGCTTTCAGGTATTGTGCGCGCACAGCAAGACCGAAAACACTTCTGGTATTTCTTAACACATGATAGTCGAATGTTAGTCCTCCTCCTGAGCCGGCGTCAGGTCTTAAATCACCACTTTGCCAAAACCCTCCAAAATTTAATCCGAGCCAAAGCCTGCTATCCGCATCAATGGCCACCCCGGAAGACTGACCATATAGATTTGCTACAAATCCGAAAAAGAATAAAAAGAGAAGGCCCTGTAAAGTTGCTTTCATGTGGGTAGGGTTCAGGCAATGGATAAAATTCAGAACAATTTAATCAAAGATTATCGTGCACAAGCTTTACCTAAGCAAAGGTATTGCCAAATTTTTTATGGATGGTTTAACATAGAGACAGCCGAGTAGCTCTGAAAAAAGTTAACATCATTATCAATTTAGCCATTAACCCATGCTATTTTTGTCTCGGAAATTTCGTATCACTACATACATCATGGCAAAAATCGTTCGCAATACCTATCCTAAAGAAATCAGTATCGGCCTTCTTCTCCTCGTTTTTGCCATCACCGCTTTTTTATCACACCAGATCTTTGAAGGGCAGGCAGCCAAGCTGAACGAAGGAAAAAATACATACCTGGGTGCCGTGATGGTGAGCAGTGCTGTTGTGATCATGATGCTGGTGCTCTGGGAGGAATTTTTATTTCCCGTTCGCATCAAGCTCGATGATGATGTCGTGGTTTTCAGCAACCATCGCACGAAACTGAAGAAGCAGCTGCTGATCTTCTGCCTGATCCCGATTATTTTTGTTGCGGTCTACAGTTTGTTCGCAGTAAATCTTTTGGGCTTTATCACCTGGGCAGCCATTTGTATCATTTTTCCTATCACCGGGAAATTTATTTCAGGCATCAAGAATTACAACGACTTTTTGAAGCTGACAGACAATTACATCGAATACAAGAATAACGAAAAAGAAGGTGTTTACGAATTGAAAAACATACAACAGATCCTGCTCATCAAAGATGAAGGAAAAGTTCTCCATAAGATACAGTTGATTCTGAACAACAATCAACCCGTGCTGATCGATCTCGATGAGATGGAAATCGAAGTTTTCTACATTTCCATTGAAGAATACCTCACCAAACATTATAAAAATCTGGTAAAGGAAGTATCCGCTGCGGTATAATCATCAAGTGTCATTTGTACTGATATCCCGCAAGCTTTCAGCATGTGGTACAAAATTTCGTCAGTTTTCAACTGACGAAGCCAAGGGCAACAGCCCAGCGATGTCATGGTATGCCGATACCATGGCGGATGCATAAACGCGCGTAATTAAAACACGGTTGTATCATACCTCGAAGTGGCTTTTACTCTACACGCGAATGCCCCTGTACAACCCCAATTGATTCAGTAAAATCCTGCTCTGCGTCGTTATTCAACAGGCATCATTTTTCGAATGATGAAATGAATCAAATAAAAAAAAATCATGCGAAAACTTATCGCTCAGGAATTTATGTCGGTCGATGGATTTGCGGCCGATGGGAACGGATCAACTCAATTCTTTGAGAAGATCCCCAAAGAAAAATGGAAGGAGATTGATGACGATATGCTGCAATTCTTCAACACCATCGACACGATCCTATTAGGCGCCAATACCTACAAAATATTCGCTGGCTATTGGCCCAACATAACCGCCGAAAAAGAAGTCGTGGCTGATCCGTTGAACAAAACACCAAAAATCATTTTCTCAAAAACCCTGAAGGAAGCACCATGGGGTACATGGGAACCCGCCCATGTAATACCTACCAGTGCGAGCGAAAAGATCAAGCAACTCAGGCAGGAAAACGGAAAAGACATGATCGTATTTGGAAGCCTGGCTCTGGTAAAATCACTTCTCAACGATAAGCTCATTGACGAGCTGCAACTGCGCGTCTGCCCCTCATTGCTGGGAAGCGGAATGAAATTCGTGCCCGATGGATTGTCATTGGTGAACATGGAACTCACACATTCCAAAACCTATGCGTCAGGAATTGTAGCGCTCACCTACAACGTTCAGTGAAAATTATTTTCGTACATACCCAATCTCCTTATTCTTCAACCGATACGCCATCTTCAACGTATCTACTGTTGGCTCAAAAATCGTGGGCTTAGAAATCATTGTTTCATACTGTTTGAGCAACTCGCCCTCAAGATCAGCTTGAGTTTTCAACGTTGTATCCTTTAAAATATGTTTTACATCGAAGCCTGCTTCTGTTAGCGCAGGCGAAATCATAGAAAAACGATGACAATCGAGAGGCTCACTTTCGGCGCACATCAAAGCGATTTTGAATTTTCTATCAATACCCTGCTGAAGTCGTTCGATGCCAAGTTTAAATGGCGGTGATTTCCGCACTTTCTCAAAATCCACGCGTCCTTCTTTATCTAGCAACTTAGGATCAGCCTGTCGTGCGCCAAACTCTGCAGCAAAATGCAGATAGGTGATGAAATGTTTTTTGAGGAAATCTGTAAGTGCAAGTTTGTTGTATTGCGGATTGAACCGGCTTGCCGCCAAACTGCGCACGTCCACCACACAGTTTATCTTGCACGCTTTCAATAATTCCAGGAAATAATCAATGGTGTGCGTAGAATGTCCAATGGTATAAATGACTGGCTTGGCCATAGCTAAAGTTACAAAAACATACATCAGCATATGTGAAAGAAATGCATCAGCCAGAAAAAGTTTTCAAGGAAGAATAAGGTGTCATCGTCATCCCAATACGAAACTTATTTAGGCACTGGTTTATCCGCAACATGATGATTACGAAAAATATTATATTTCGGGGAACTTACTTTTCGTGATGCGCACCGTATTTGCAACAATCGTTATTGTTTTTTCAGGCTTCTCCTTGTGGGGCCAACGAAGTTCTGATCATGGCGTAACACCGTTGCGTGGAATCAACCAGCTTGCGCTGCGCTATTTCACGATCGATTTTACCAAAGAGCAACGCGCAGTGCTTGACACGGTAGATCTTGAGTTTATTTTTGATGTCGATGACCACGGGTATGCCACGTTATCAAAAGTAAATGGAGTAGATAACCCAGATATCATTGACAGTCTGGAAGCACGCACAAAAAATGCATTGCTTTTTGAACCCGAAGTACTGGAAGGAAAGAAAATTCCCTCATTGTATTTTATGACGCTCCGGTTCCCGCGCTATAAACCAACACGGCAATACAATATCTCGGACCAGCACATACCCACTATGGAAGAAATCGATCACGTTGAATTTGGCGGCGGCTCAGATCTCCTGATCGGCGGTGTGATGAACACATATGCAGGTAATGTTCAACAATACCTTAAAACGGGAGGAGGCATGAAAGTCGATATGTTGTTTACAACAAAGAAACGTCTAGGCATCGGACTTGTCATGATCATGTACGGCAACAAACTCAAGGAACCTTATCCTATCGCATCGACCCGGCAACAGAATTCTGCTCCGCCCACCATCATGATAGGCCTTGCGGTAAATCAAATCGTGAAGTCGTTTCAACGCAGTGAACTTAGTGCACAAGTGGATTTGAACTACATCGCACAGAACATCACGCCAAGCATTGACAATTATGACAAAGATTGGGTTCAGTTCTCCGGGTTTAGTCCGGGATTAATTGTGAACTACCATATAAAGTTAGGACGGGAAAAATTAAGTCCTTATTACTATCGGCTCATGGCCCTGACCCATGGAGTAAATTTTCATGCTGCTATACGTCCATTATTTTATAATGAATCTTCCGCGTCGGGAGTCTCCTTTGAATTGGGATTGTCCTACCGTCTGCGTTTCAGGTTCATTAATTCTTACGATCTCAAATAGCTGCTGTGGCTATTGCCCTCATGTATAGTTTCATTACCTGAGAATACTATCATCTATAAATATTATACATTGCGAAGAAGGCCAGCTAGACACTTACTTTAGGTCAATTCGTCATGCGCTCAATTTCTCCCTTCACCGTATTACCGGTATAGTGCACGTAAACCAAAAAGAGAACAATCGCGATAAATAAAATGATGAGCAGTTTCATGATGCGCTTGAAAATTCCATACAGCAGTATAACAATCAGGATCACTGCAATCGTAAGGTAGAGCGGGTTGGATGTTACTTTATCAATCAGGTCCTGCATAACATTATCGCGTTAAGATTTTCAATAAAGTTAACGTTTAGTTTCACGAGCTCAAATTCATCTGCTCCGTCAGCCTGTCCAACCGTCCCCTTCAGAAGTATTAAAAAAACGCAGCCCATGGAGCAGGTGTGTGAGCTTTTACTCTACACTTTCTCCTCTCCCATGCCACACCATTTTCATAAAATCATCGATCTAAGCCTGATGTGATGAGGCATCATTTTTCGGGGGATAGGGTGAAACGATGTTTCGCCAAGTCCACATTTGAAATAAAATTTAAAATAAAATCCGTTATGAACTACATACACACCAGCAATGATGCCGCAGGCAACCCAGTGAAAATTTGTTACAACGATTACGGAGTGGGCAGACCTGTTATCCTTATTTCCGGATGGCCGTTGAGCAAAGAGATGTGGGAATATCAAATCGATGACCTCGTCAACAGCGGGCATCGGGTAATCGCCTATGACAGGCGTGGTTTTGGGAAATCATCTCAACCGTGGGATGGGTATGACTATGATACCCTTACGGATGATCTGCACGCCCTGATCGAAGAACTGAAACTGGACGACATTACCCTCGTTGGTTTTTCAATGGGCGGAGGTGAAGTGGTGCGTTATTTCAGCCGGCATGCTGGCAAACATGTTTCCAACGCGGTGTTAATCGGGGCGATAACCCCTTACATGTTGCAAACTGATAGCAATCCTCAAGGTGTGCCGCAGGACACGTTTGATGCGATGGCTGAACAAATAAAAAACGATCGTCTTAATTTTCTCAATGAATTTGGAAAAACGTTTTTTGGTGTGGGTCCACTCAATAAACCCATCAGCGCACCGTTGCTGGAATATTACCGAATGCTGGGTTCCGTTGCCTCGCCGAGAGCCACAACAGAGTGCGCCAAATCTTTTTCCAGCACGGATTTTCGAAATGAAATGAAATCAGTCAACGTTCCTACGTTGATCATCCACGGCGATGAAGACAAGAACGTGCCCATCGATGCGACTGGCAAGGAATCTGCCAGGGCGATTCGCGATAATACATTTATTGTTTACGAAGGTGCGCCGCACGGATTATTTTATACCGAACGAAAAAAGCTGAACGCTGATTTGGTAAATTTTCTGGTTACGCAAGTTGCACGTGAGTATCATGAGCAACCTGATGTAAATAATCCCGTGTTCGCAGACTGATGTTAAGGCAGTCGTCTGACAACTCGACGACCTTAAATACAGCGATCCAATTTAGTTTGAGCAGGGTCCCGAGACCGAGACCCTGCTCAGACCTGTGAAGGAATTAAAATTCTAAATCATGCGGAAACTTATTTTGTAGGAATTTGTACCGGCGGATGGATTTGCCGCCGATGCGCAAGGGTCAACCCGGTTTTTTGAAAAGATATCCAAGGAGAAATTTAGAGCGATTGATGAAGACATGGTTCAACTGTTCAGCATAATCGACACAATCCTATTGGGTGCCAACACCTATAAAATGTTTGCTGGCTTTTGGCCAGCTACTACAGCGGATCAGGAGATTGTAGCGGATGCGTTGAACAAAACACCAAAGATCGTTTTCTCAAAAACACTGAAGCAGGCACCTTGGGGCAAATGGGAACCAGCGCAATTGGTACGTGGCAATGCGAATGAAAAAGTCAAACAACTCAAACAGGAAAAGGGAAAGGATATGATCGTGTTTGGAAGCATTGCGTTGGCTAAGTCGCTGTTAAAGGAAAATAGTATTGATGAAATACAACTGAGGATATGCCCTTCGCTGCTTGGAAGCGGGATGAAGTTTGTTCACGATGAGTCGCCGTTGTTGAATATGGAACTTACATAATCCAAGATCTATACATCAGGAATTGTAGCCCTCACCTACAAGCTTAACTAACACCTCTTTTCATACGGAGATACAACCATTCTATTGATTTTTCACCTGCTGTTCCTCCCAAGGAGTCGTCTCACCACTTAAAGTAGTCTTGACGACTTATTAAGCCAATATGGCATTAAAAAGTCATTTTTACGTGCTTATTAAGCCATAATGTCATGAAAATAGCCTTAAAATCTCATCGGCACATTTTTTCATGGATAGGCTCACAGAAACTAAATGTCAAACAATAAAAATAAAAAACACTATGAGTATCATTCGTTATAACCCTGCAGACTACTACCCTACTTCATTCAGCAGTTTGGTAGACAAATTCTTCAATGAAGCAACAACCCGTAACGGCGGCAGCGTGTTCACGCCTAAAGTAGACGTCATTGAAAATGAAAAGTCATATGAAGTGCATGTGGCAGCCCCGGGCTTAAGCAAAGACGACTTCAAAATTGAATTGGACGACAATCAATTAACCATAAGTGGCGAGCGCAAATTCACCAACGAAGAAAACAAAAAGAATTACCGTTCCATCGAAACACAATACGGTAAATTCAGTCGTTCATTCTATCTGCCCGAAAACGCAGACGCAGCGCACATCAACGCTACCTATAATAATGGTATCCTTGAATTGACTGTGCCGAAAGACGAAAAAAAGACCTTGAAACAAACCATCAAGGTTAACTAATGGCGGTATCCCATATCGGGTGTCCGATTTTAACGCCAAAACAACAAAAGGCCCGGTTGAAGAAACCGGGATTTTTTATTTTAAATGCCTCATTCATTTGAGGAAGATTAACGTTAAATTTATCTCACAACACCCATCTCATGAAGCGCTCGTTCTTAATTCCCCTGGTGATTCTCGCAGCTTTTGCGGGGGCACTGCTGGGCATTCTCTTTACTGTGCGCTACCTCAATTTGCTCGATGTAACATATACCTCCATCGACACACGGCAGCAACGCCAACTTGCCCGGTATGGCAACGACTCCATCCGCAGAAATTCATTCGTGCCTAATTTTGAAGATGCTGCGCGCGCAGTAACACCCGGCGTTGTTCATATCAGCACCATTTATGGCCGCGGTAATTTCAGCCTAAATCCGCTTGAACTTTATTTTCGCCCACAGGCACACTCATCAGGTTCGGGCGTCATCATTTCTGATGATGGATTTATTGTCACCAACAATCATGTGATTGAAGATGCCAGCAGTATTGAAGTGGTGATGAACAACAACCAGCGCTTCTACGCAAAACTTATCGGCCGCGATCAGAGCACAGACCTCGCGTTGCTAAAAATAAAAGCCAACAACTTACCTTTCGTACCCTATGGAAATTCTGATGCCATCACACCGGGCGAGTGGGTGCTTGCCATAGGAAATCCTTTCGATTTAAATTCGACGGTGACAGCAGGCATTGTCAGTGCCAAGGCACGCAACATCGGAATTCTCCGCGATCGTAATAATTTACAGGTAGAGTCATTCATTCAAACCGATGCTGCGGTAAATCCCGGCAACAGTGGTGGTGCGCTGGTCAATCTTCAGGGAGAATTGATCGGTATTAATTCTGCCATTGCCACCTCCACAGGAAATTACAACGGATATTCCTTTGCCATCCCTGTAAGCCTCGTAAAAAAAATCATGGATGACCTGCTTGAGTTCGGCCAGGTGCAACGCGGATTGCTGGGTGTACAGATTACAGACGTAACTGCTGAGTTAGCAGAAGATCAGAAGCTCGATGTGGTTCAAGGTGTTTTTATAAGTCGCGTAAACCGTGGTAGCGCAGCAGAAGTATCCGGACTTACTTCGGGTGATGTGATTACAGAAATCAATGATCATAAAGTAAACAGTGTATCCGAACTGCAGGAATGGGTGGCACGAAATCGTCCTGGACAAAGCATAGACGTGCTGTATCGTCGAAGTGGTCAAACAAAAAAAGTGAAGACCGTGCTGAAGAATTATGAAGGCACGGAAGAAATGAAAAAGAAAGACGTGGATTATCACCTTGAAGGAGCCACCTTTGAAGATGTTCCCTATGCCACATTAACACGACTTCGTATTGATGGAGGAGCAATGATTAAAACGGTAGATGAAGGCCGATGGAAAAAAGCTGGCATGCAGAAAGGATACATTGTGACCTACCTGGATAAAGTGCCCGTAGATAATGTGGACGATCTGAACCGGATTCTTGAACTGAAGCACGGCGGTGTGCTGGTGGAAGGTGTTTACCTGAGCGGCAAGCGCGGTGCGTATGCACTGATGTGGTAATAGTTCATTATTAAAGTCACGCTTAAAAGTTTTTTTCTCCTGTGGAAATCACAAGTTTCCCCCGTATCTTTAATGCTTATACTTCACGTCCATGAAAGACAAACGATACCAGGCAGTGATGCTCATTGATGATAATGAAATCGACAACCTGATCAATCAAAAAATGATTGAAGCTTCGGCCATCGCTGAAAATATTTACACCCATACCGGAGCGAAAAGCGCCATTGAGTTTTTAAAGAACATGGAAAAAATTGAGCTCTCGGATAAAATATTACCTGAGATTATTTTCCTGGACATCGACATGCCGCTGATGGACGGCTTCCAGTTCCTGGATGAATTTGAAAAGCTTTCGAAGATTGTAAAGAAAAAATCGGCCATCATCATGCTCAGCTCTTCCCTGAATCCACACGACGTGAACCGGTCAAAAAAATATGCCAACGTAAAGAAGTTCCTGAACAAGCCCCTCACCCAGGAAAGCATCGAGAATTTAAATTTATAATTTCGAATTTCGCATTCCTCAATAGATGAGAAATTCGAAATTTTAATTCTTAATTTCAATCTCCACAAGCTGCGTGATAAAGTCCGCATCCATTTTTATGAGTGTCGTGGGTGCAAAATAATTGACTTTGGCGGCTTTAAATTTTGGAATGAGTGATTTTATCTTCTTGAGTTTTTCCTTTTTTGCTTCACTCACGCCCACCCGCAATATTTTTACAAAGAGCATTACATTTTCGCAATCGTGTTTTCCAAACAACCGGATTTGACGCTGAATGCTTCCGGACAACTGGTTGAATAACTCAACCTCGTGTGTCATGCAATATTGCAATGCCAGCAGCGCTTTGATCTCCATTTGCGCAAAGGGATACTTTTTCATGATGACGTCTGCCAGTAATCCGTTGAGTAAACGGGCTGCTTCATCAAACCTGCCTACGTAGTAAAAACAGATAGCGCGGTACACGATATAGATCACGTGCTTGGACAGGTCAAGCTGGTCGAGTTCAAAATCCGAAAACAGATTTTCATTTTCAGCCTGAAGTTCCTTTTCGGCATTCATGCGAAGTGCGCGATGAACTTTGGTAATTAAAAACTGCGATGAAAAGGTATGTGTGGGATAATTGATGAGCAGGTTGATGGCTGCATCGTTCACCTCTTCAAAATATTTTTCCGCCTGGCGGTACACTTTATAGTGGTTGTAATACTCCAGCTTAAGAAATTCAAATACCAGGTTGAGGTGATAATAAAGTGGATCGAGGTTGTAGGTGGTGAATATTTTCTGAACGTGTTCAAAAATATCTTCAATGGATTCACCATCGTCTACATCCTCGGTAAGTTCAACAAAAAGCCGGTGATAGATCTCCATACAGCTTTGGTAAACATACAGCCGATGTGATTCGTAAAGTTTGGCCACATTGCGCATCTCCTTGAGCAACAATGACAATCCCATCTTTTCGTTGGCGCTGCCCGTGAGAAAATAGTTTCCGTAATTTTTAAAATAAGTAGCCAGCATGTCCTCAGCCTTATCCACAGCCAGCATGTAGGCCACGTGCCGGTTGTATAACTGAGAGTAGGCAAAATGTTCGGGCGAACTGATGTGTATTTTCTTTAACGACTTATACACGACGATCAATTCGCTGGCCAGGTCATAGTCGATGAGTTCGCGCTCAAGTTTTTTTAGCGTGGCAATGGATATGGTCCTTTTCTTGGTGAACAATACCTCGTTCAGGTTTGAAACTTTACGCAGCAGATCGGTACGCGGACTCTCCATTTGCTGCAAAAGGTGTTCTTCAATTTTTTGATTGAGTCGGGAACGCAGCGTATAATACGCATTGGCGTTGACTTCAAGCTCCACCATGATTTTGCTGTCAGAGAGCTGACGTTCGCGTAAACCCTTTAGTAAATAGGCTGATTTTTCGGCACTACTTTCAATAAGCGAATCATAAATGGTTTTAAAATCCTTTTCTGAAAGTTGCTTAATGATATTTTTAAGTTTTGCCATACGTGAGCATAATGCCGCAAAAGTTACAAAATTTAGTGGTGGCGACAATCTCTTTCTTACATAAGTAACGAAGCCTGTACATGTAAGATTTATGTGATATTTGTGATCAAACTTTCATTTCACTTTGAAAAAGTATTCGATTTTAAATTCTCCTACATGAATAGCACATATTCACCGATTTTTTCTAACAGGATTATAATAAAATCCGTTGATTATTTTTGATTTTTCTACTTATGGAAATTCTCATCCCTACGCTTCACCTCTTCCCAAAACTCGATCAGAAACTTATTGAGTTGCTGCGCACGCTGCAGCCCCACGAGTGGAACAACCGAACGTTGGCAAAGCAATGGACTGTAAAAGACATTGCTTCACATCTGCTCGACGGAAACCTGCGATTGCTGTCGATGGTGCGTGATCAATACTTTGGCAATACTCCTAAAGGATTAAATTCATACCAGGATCTTGTTGATTTTTTGAACGGCCTTAATGGCGACTGGGTGATCGCTACCAAAAGACTAAGTCCGAAAGTAATTATTGATTTGCTTGAACACACGGGAAGTGAGTGCCATGAAGCGTTGGAAAAACTCGATCCCTTTGCCACCGCTGTTTTTTCAGTCGCGTGGGCTGGTGAAGCCGAATCAAAAAACTGGTTTCACATCGCCAGGGAATACACCGAACGATGGCATCATCAACAACAGATACGGGAAGCTGTAGGCAGAGAAGGAATTATGGATCGCGAATTTTATTTTCCGTTGATTGACACATTCATGCGTGCTTTACCTCATACCTATCGAAACGTAGCTGCGCATGAACACACGCATGTGAAGGTGCAGGTTACCACGGAAGCAGGCGGCTCATGGTCCCTGGTGTTTACGAAGGGTAGCTGGACTTTGTCACCATCTTCTCTTTTGCCAACTGCAGAAGTTATACTCGATCCCTCCACAGCATGGAAACTTTTTACGAAAGGAATTTCAGGGGAAGAGGCAGAACGTAAAATTCAGTTCATTGGCGATGAGCAACTTTGTAAACCTATACTTTCGATGTTGTCGGTGATGGCTAAGTAGACGCTAGATATTAGACAATAGACGTTAGACCATTGTCAACTTTAAACAGTAGCAGCTTTGAGAATGAGTTCACGTATCGCATCGCTCATGGGCAGCTTAAGTGCCTCCTCAATAGCACGTGGCGACATTTTCTTTAATGTTTTCCTGAGAATATCGATTACTTTTTCTTCATCATGACGCTGCGCAAATTCATCGAGGTAATAATGAACGAATACCAGGCAGATCACATCTTCGAGCAATTGCGTTTCAGGGTTTTGAGCCAATTGTTTTTTCAGTACAAGAAATTTTACTTTCTCAATTGTGGCCTGATCATATCCGCAGGAGGCAAGAATTTTATCGGCAACCGTGGCGTGGTGCATTTTCAATTCGTTGCGCCATTGCAAATATCCGTTTCGATCCATCGGATAGGTTGAGCGTGGAATTTCCCAGCGACCAATATGCTGACAGCGTGCCGCCAGTTGTACATGTTCGGGTGCACCAGGAGAAAATGCATTGAGCTGTTCTGTCATGCGCATGGCATACAGCAATTCTTTTGCGATAACCTGCTGCTTAAACTCTTCTTCATGCGGATCTTTTGCATTATAGGCATCAAATTCAGAAAAAGCTTTTTGCAGGAGATTGGTAGCAGCCATAAATCATTAAAAAAGGATGTACGAATATAACCAAATGACCGCCAGAAAAAGACCTGTCAATAATTATACGCTTAATAAAAAAGGTCCGATCTTCGCAGTTGGAAATTCAGTTTCATGACATCCCCGCAGAAGATTAATTTCAGCCGTATCAAGCAACGGAAAATCATTGAGCTTATCGGAGCGCACAAGCTTGACGTGGTGAATGATTTCTTCCGCCTGAATTCATTGTGTTATGATTTGTCTGACCATGCCTCGTACAGAACACACATAAAAACGTTTATCGTAAAAGATGACATTGAGCGTGTGTGGGAACATTATAAATTGATCAGTCCGGACGAAGCCTGGAGCAGCAGTATGCTTTCCTTCGGACTCCTCTACTCAAAAAAGCGTCATACACTATTATATAGTGGTGATTCCTACGATGGCATCGAAGAAGGACAGATCATCTTCATCAATATCCGCTTACTTGGCGGACTCCTTAATATTGCCGTAGCACATCACATTACCGAAATCAATGAGGCTGAAAAGTCGATTCGTATCTGTTATCTCGAAAAAGGCGCGTCGGAGGGTTCTCAATGGATTCGGTTTTTGAGAACAAAAGAAGGGTTTACCGAGATCGTTCATGAAACCCGCTATCGGGGCAAGTCAAAATTCCGCGATGCCAACCTGTATCCGGTGCTTCACGAGAGAGCCATCATCCAATTTCATCAAAACGTTGAGCGCAAACTGCCAAAGGCACGTCTCCAGCCAGCGTAGAACATTTCCCATCTGATACCCCAAGTCCAATTCCTGCCTTTTTCAGGGTGAATGGCTCACAAAGGAAATCTGTTATAAAATTTATAATTTTTTGAGGCATATAGGTCAAATTTTAGCCTACCTATAACGATTCCGTTAATATTTATTCTAATAGTGGTTCATTTTAGACCCTATTTTTAAATAATTGTATAAGATTGACTGAAACAAGGTCGGTTTTACAGACGAATTCAACCCTTAACCCCTAAATCTGAAAAATGCATGATGAAATCCTTACCAAACGCTCAAACGGTGCAGGGATGCGCCACCCTTTCTAAAACTCAAAACACTCAAAAAACCCTAAAAACACACACAATGAAAAAAAACTATTTATTTCTTTTGGCCCTCCTCGTAGGATCATTGTCAGGCACGGCTCTTCTCGCCCAGGACGCAGCTCCTGCTGAAGAAGAAAAGACGTTTACATTATCCGGGTCGGTCGATACGTATTTCCGCTCATCATTCAAGACTAGAAATCCGATAGGTGAATCTGCTGGACTTTCTCCTTATGCTCCTTCAACATCCTTTGCTAATTTGAAGGGTTTCTCTTTAGGTATGGTGAACCTGATCGCTTCTTACCAAGGTGAAAAAGTTGGTTTTACCGGTGATGTAGTGTTTGGTCCACGTGGTAAGGATGCTGTTTTTGGTACTGCTACAGGCCAGGCCATCATTAACCAGGCGTTTGTTTACTACAAGTTGAATGATAAACTGACCTTGAATCTTGGTCAATTCAATACATTCCTTGGATATGAAGTGATTTCACCTGCTGTGAATTTCCATTATTCTACTTCATACCTCTTCTCATGGGGACCTTTCAATCACACTGGCTTGCGTGCTGATTATGCATCAGAAAATGGTTTCGTAGCAAAGCTTGCGATCATGAACCCGACCGATGTTGTTGAGTTTAACCCTGTAAATACATATACTTTCGGTGCACAACTTGGAAAAACCAATGACAAGGGCGGTATCTGGTTGAACGTATTGTATGGTGATCAGGATGGTACATTGGATGGGGATGTAGATGGCGTAGGTTCAACTTCGGCTGGATCATTGTTCCAGATTGACCTTACAACAGGTTGGAACTTGAGCGATAAATTCTACCTGGGCGCTAACATTTCTTCTCAGTCGGTAGCGGCTGGCGAAGTAATCAACACTCCTGGAACTGTAGCCGATGCTACCGGTGACCCAAGCTCATTCTTTGGTGTTGCACTTTATCCAAAAATTCAGCTTTCTGAAGCATTTGCTCTTGGTCTGCGTGGTGAATATTTCTCAATCACCAATAGTCACTTAGGCATCATTGGCCTGGATACCAATGGTGATGGCAATGTAATGGAGTACACACTTTCCGGAAACTACAAAGTGGGTGGTTTTACATTCATTCCTGAGTTCAGAATTGACATGACTTCTGAAGATTCTTTCGCGGATGCTGACGGTGCTGCATCAACCATGATGCCTTCACTGACGATGGCTGCTGTTTATAAATTTTAATTCAATCCTGGATTCGCGGCGAACAACCGCGAATCCATTTTATATTTTATTCTATATATGATGAACCCCAAAATCATTATTGTAGTCCTTCTCCTTGCCACACAGGTTACAGCGATGGCACAGGTTAATTTCCCGCTCAATGCAGCTGGGAAAATTGAGATTTCAGATGTTGTGATGGACTCCCTGGAAAAAAAAGAATTATATGCACTTGCCAACACCTGGTTTACCTCGCTGTCGAAAACGCCAGGACTTTCCGTAAAGGCGATCAGAAAAGATTCTATTCAGGGTGATATTACGGCAGACCTTGAATTTCCGGTGTATTATCAAACGGGAGTCTTCCAAAAAGTTTTAGGAATGGTAACCTACAAACTCACCGTAAGTGTAAAGGACAATAAATACCGTTATGTCTTCACTGATTTTGTGCTTCATCAATATAAACAGGATCGATATTATAAAGCAGTTCCTACGGGAATGGAAAAACCTCTGGAGGATACTGAAGCAAAAGGATGGCAGAAAAACTGGGATCGTTGCAAAAGTTCAACAAACGCCAGGGTGACTAGTCAGATCGCTGACCTCAAGGCAAAAATGATTCCGGTAGCTCCGGTAGCTGCGAGAAAAAAACTGGATTGGTAATTCATGAATTAAAACATATAGTAAAAATTAAAACCTCAAATTTTATGTCGAAAACAAAATTAGAATACATCTGGCTTGATGGATATCAGCCCACACAAAGCCTTCGTAGCAAAACGAAAATTGTGAGAAACTTTGATGGCAAACTGGAAAGCTGCCCTGAGTGGTGCTTTGACGGAAGCTCTACGGAACAAGCTCCGGGAGGTTCATCGGATTGTTTGTTACAACCTGTTGCATTGTTTCCCGATCCGGCTCGTAAGAGTGCATTCTTAGTCATGTGCGAAGTATTGAGTCCGGATGGCAAGCCGCATCCTTCTAATGGAAGAGCAACCATTCAGGATGATGACAATGACTTCTGGTTCGGCTTTGAACAGGAATATTTCTTATGGGATACCAAGATCGATAAGCCTCTTGGATTTCCTGAACACGGTTACCCGGCACCACAAGGACCTTACTATTGCTCTGTAGGTGCGAAGAATGCATTTGGAAGAGAGATCGTTGAAGAACATCTTGACTTGTGCCTTGAAGCTGGTATCAACGTGGAAGGTATCAATGCAGAAGTAGCTACAGGACAATGGGAATTTCAAATCTTTTCAAAAGGAGCAAAAGCTGCTGGTGATCAGGTATGGGTGGCTCGTTATTTAATGGAGCGCACTGCTGAGAAATATGGTATTGCCATCAACTGGCATTGCAAACCGCTTGGAGCAACGGACTGGAATGGTTCAGGCATGCACGCCAACTTCTCAAACTCATTGCTGCGTGAGGCAGGATCTAAAGATGTATACGATACAGTATGCCAGGCTTTCGCTCCCTATGTGAAAGAGCACATTGCTGTGTATGGTGCAGATAACCATTTGCGTTTGACCGGTAAACACGAAACACAATCCATGGATAAATTCTCTTACGGTGTGTCGGATCGTGGAGCATCAATACGCATTCCGATTGCTACTGTGGAAAACGGATGGAAGGGATGGCTGGAAGACAGAAGGCCTAACTCTGCTGCTGATCCATATAAAGTAGCATCAAGAATTATTAAAACTGTTAAGACCGTTCCACAGTACGCTACTGTGAATGGCAAATAGTTTTTAAAGATCTCCGTCCAAGGCGATTGGGGCGCTGCGGACGGATGTTGTCGTTTGTAAGCCGGGTAGCAATACCCGGCTTTTTTATTGGTCACGAAGTAAATAAAAACCTGAAAGGTTGATGGGTGGATTTTTATAAACGGTAGTAACCAGGCAAACGAAAGTCGCATCAGGCGTTCGGTATTGATGCGAGGATCGTTGCGATAAATTTATTCATGTCATTGCTTCAATTGCTTCCTCGCCCCCCGGCAGGCGTAAGCGTCCCGCTTGTGCCTCGTCTTCGATTGGATTTTGTTTCTAAACTCCTGCAGCGTTCGCTGCATACTCACTTTCCGCTGTTCGACATGTTTTCATGTCGAACAGCCGGCTGGCGCAAGCGTCCCGCTTGTGCTTCGTTCTTTTAAATTGGATTTGTCACGTCCTAAAATAAGTTTACAGGTGGATTTGATTTAATTTAACATGTTGTTCTTAATCCTGGAATGAGTTTACAACACTACGCTTAAAATTCTTATTTCTCCATAGGCGCTCTGTTTT